>PDWJ01000093.1_pt1 | contig 119466 bp, 99 predicted proteins | sample 1430881 | NCBI WGS metagenome assembly PDWJ01 (sample SAMN01162460, study PRJNA174530) | Oral metagenome, whole genome shotgun sequencing project. | biome: Marine environment; feature: Marine mammal; material: Swab sample of the gingival sulcus; isolation source: swab sample of gingival sulcus... | reverse complement strand
CCAATGGAAAATCGTGCAGTACAATCTCACGTTCCCAGTCCCGAATTCCATTGCTCTGGATGTTATTCAGATGATTAAAGAAGCCCCAAGTGAATAAATTATCACCGCAGGCTGTTTCGTCTGCTATATAGGACGTCGGGCCACATTCTTCAGCCATTCCCGGGAAACGGCAGGCATGCCGCAGGAATGGCTGTTTTGTTAGTGCGCCATGTTCACAGGCACATTGCACATTTTACGAAAACACTAAGTCGCAGGCATCGTTTGGCATTCAACTGGCGTCTTTTGTGTTGAAAAGATCGTTTGATGATAACAATGCGAGATAGTCAGGCTATATGTTTCCTGTGGATGCCGCGTTGTCAAGCTTTTTTCTTTTTTCCTTGACGTCGTTTCCATCGCCTGCCAACGGTTTTTTGTCTAAGTTGTCCTTACTATTACGTCAACAGTATGAGACGAAATCAGTATGAGTGAATACGCTTATGAATACGGCAGTGACGTCCTGAACGAGGATGACGTTGATGCCAGAAAGCCTGCAGCATACCACGTAGTCCTGTATAACGATGAGTACACCACAATGGACTTTGTTGTGTTTATTTTGGAGCGCATTTTTCATCATAACAGAGCTGCAGCAGAAAAGATCATGCTCGACGTTCATCAAAAAGGCAAAGGAGTGGCAGGAACCTATACGCGGGACATTGCAGAGACCAAAGTGATGCAGACCCGCACCCTTGCCCGGGAACACAATTATCCTCTCAAATGTGTCGCAGAGCCGGCGTGACAGTACCATAAGTGACTGACGTTGAACTCGCTGTATGCTGTATAAGGTTTCACGGTGATTCAACGGTGCTTTATGTGCAGGACGTTCAAAATATGAGTCATCATGACGTGCAGACGGTTGTCGATGGAGCCGTACGTGAAGCGATTTTACGCCGGCATGAATATATTACGGTCGAGCACCTCTTATACGGGATTGTGCAGCATGAGGACGGCAAGACGATTATCTGGGGATGCGGCGGCGATGTCAACAGCTTGCTGCAAGAGCTTCTGGACTTTTTTCACGAGCAGATCCCCGAATTGCCGGTCCCGCAAAAACCACTGGATGATGACAGTCCTGAGCCGGAGCTGCTGTCGGTCCAAACGCTTGGATTTCGTCGGGTACTGGAACGGGCCGTGAATCAAGTCAGTTCTTCTGGAAAAGCCGAATTGGAAATCGGTGATTTACTTGCAGGGATTTTTCTGGAACAGGATTCTCATGCCGTCTATCTGCTTAAAAAACAAGGGATTACGCGGGTCGACGTGCTGAGTTGGCTTTCTCACGGCAGGATTGATTCAGATGATGAATGGGTGAAGGCATCAGGCGAGAATTCTGGGGAACTCGGCGAAGATGATGAATCCGATCAACGTCGAGCAACAAGGTCGGCTGCTTTTCAGATTGAATCCTTTGCTGTGGACTTGACCCAGTTGGCCAAGCAGGACAGACTCGATCCCCTGATCGGACGGGACCGGGAACTGCGGCGGATTATCCAGGTGCTTTGCCGCCGTTTGAAGCATAATCCGCTTCTCATCGGCGAGCCGGGAGTCGGCAAAACTGCAATTGTGGAAGGTCTGGCTCAGAAAATTGTACGCAACGAGGTCCCGAAGATCCTCCGGGATGCAAAAATATTTGCGATGGACATTGGCTCGCTGCTGGCAGGCACAAAGTTCCGGGGTCAGTTTGAGCAGCGATTGAAGGGCATTCTCACGCTGATTAAGCAGTATAACGACAACGCGCCCTCTGGTCTGGGAGCACTACTCTTTGTGGATGAAATCCATATGATCGTCGGGGCTGGGTCCACGAGCGGTAATTCGGTAGATGCGTCAGGTTTTTTGAAACGTGCGCTGCATACTGACAATCTGCGTTGTATCGGAACCACCACTCATGAAGAATACCGGCGGCATTTTGAACATGATAAGGCTCTGGTGCGCCGTTTTCAGAAACTCGATATTGCGGAAGCTTCGGTGGATGATTCGATTGCGATTCTGAAGGGCCTGCGTCCCCGTTTCGAAGACTATCACGGCGTCCGCTATACCGATCAGGCGCTGGAAGGCGCGGCCCGTTTGTCTTTTCAACATATCGCCGAACGTTTTCTGCCGGACAAGGCCATCGATGTCATTGATGAAGCCGGCGCTTTGAATCAGATCCAAGACCAGGCATCACAAAAGCGGACACTCGACCTTGACGATATTGAAGACGTGCTGACGGAGATTGCCAACATTCCGGATCTGAAAGCCGGTGAAAGCGAGCGCGAACAACTGGCGGAACTTAGAAAACGCATGACTCGTAAGGTGTTTGGACAGGATGAGGCGATCGAGGCAGTCGTGTCGTCGATCAAGCTGGCGCGCGCCGGTTTGAATCTGCCTGACAAACCGGTCGGAGCGTTCCTTTTTGCCGGCCCTACGGGTGTTGGCAAGACCGAGATTGCCAAACAATTGGCTCTGTGCCTGGGACTGCCTTTTAAACGCTTCGATATGAGCGAATACATGGAGAAACACGCGGTATCCCGTCTAATCGGTGCCCCTCCGGGCTATGTCGGATATGATCAGGGCGGATTGCTGACCGAAACTATTCGTAAAAACCCGCACTGTGTGCTGTTGCTGGATGAAATCGAAAAAGCGCATATCGATCTTTTCGACATTTTGCTGCAAGTGATGGATCATGCTGTATTGACCGATAACAGCGGTCGGGAAGCAGATTTCCGTCATGTGGTGCTGCTGATGACGTCCAACGCTGGAGCGCGCGAGATGGACAGGCGCGCGATCGGTTTCGACCGACAGATCGATGATTCTGCCGGAAGGCATGCTGTCGAACACCTTTTCAGCCCGGAGTTCCGGAATCGTCTGACGAAAATTGTATATTTTCACGGGCTCTCACAGGAAATCATGGAAAACATTGTCGAGAAATTTATCGATGAATTACGCGGACAGCTTGCTTCACAGCAGATTCAGATCACTCTCGAGCCGGACGCCCGTTCCTGGCTCGCTGAACATGGCTACGACGAACGTTACGGTGCGCGTCCGCTGGCACGCCTGATTCAGGAAACGATCCGCCAGCCCTTGGCAGAGGAGATTCTTTTCGGCAAACTCGAACACGGTGGCAAGGCTCTTATCAGTCAAGACGGCGACGACCTGAAAATCACTGCGGAGGGCTCATAATCTGAATTCGGCAGATGTGTTCTTTTTTTTCACAAATTTGAATATCGAGCGAGGAAAAGAGCTTTTTTCCCAAGAGGAAGTTTCAGTGTAAAGTGTTTTGGTAAGGGGATTCTCGACTGGAGCACTGAACGCTTCAGGCTCTTGTTCAGGATCAACAATTCGTCTTTTGGAATCGCCAGTTCACTGAGCAAATCGTTGAGAAAAATCTGTCGTTCTATAGTGACGCTTTCATATTGAAGTCCCGGCAGCGCCTTGATCGAGCCGAAGTAGCGTTGATAATCCAGCATAAGTCCGGCTGCTGCCAGGAACTGTGCATAATAGTTTCTGGAATAGAAGCCGAAGCTCTTGCCGTGATACTTTCTGACGATGACGCCAAGGTCCTTGGTGTCAAGAAGTCTTATCGCTTTCAGTATCCCGTAAGGTCCATGATTGTAGGCTGTGACGGCCAGAGGCCACGAACCGAGCAGCTCGTAATTTGCCTTCAGAAGACGTGCCGCTGAATCTGCCGCTTTGAAGGCATCATAGCGTTCGTCGATTCTGGAATTGACCTGAAGATCGTAGATCCTGGCGGTGGCCGGCATAAATTGCCAAATTCCGGCTGCTCCTGCTGAGGAATATGCGTCAGGATTGAAAAACGATTCAACGAATGGAATCCGGGTCAACTCAACCGGGAGCGAGTAACTCTGAAAGATCTCCTCAAAATGCTTCTGATACAGGCCGGACAGAGCAATCGCCCTGATAAAATTGTCGCGCTGGCCGATCTGAACTCTCATGCGGCGAGATGATGCAGCCTTTCTGAACTTATGGTCTTCCGTAATACCTGCAAACAAACGAAACACCTTTTTTTCTTCAGCAGAGAGTTCCCGACTTGACTTTGTCCTCTCCCATTGATGGAGCTGCCACAGAATATTTTTGTATTTCCTTACGGTGCGCCGGATCCCTGGTTGTCGATCGCGATCCACCACCTCATAAAGTACTTGAGGATAGATCGTGTCGTGTAGCAGAGCCTGACGGCTGGTATAGCGGCTGAAGACCATGCGCCAAAAGACAATATGCGCTTCCAGTCCTGCAGGAGCAGGAAAGCGACGCTCAAAATCCGTAAGAATTTTCGGTCGAAACAGTTCAGGGGGCAGTGTGGCTTCATTGAGTGATTTTTGAGAAAATAAGGGCGAGAAGGTGGTTCCTGCAAGTACCGTCAGCAGAAAGATTCCCAGAAGCACAGGTTCCACAATATAGTAAATCCACAGCTCTTTAAGAAGCCATGGACACGAGTACTTCAGCAGAGAAGCCAGGCAGGATATGCAAAAATGTTTCACAGGCGTTCGCACACGAAGCAATGATGTGCATACGAAAAAGATGTTTTGGATCTTCAGTGTCTGCATGGAGACTGCGCCCCGAAGCTGTCTGTCTAAAATATAGACTTGATAAAGGAGGAGTTTTCAATCTGACGCCAGATCTCGAAGAAGGCTTAATCTGCCGCTGAAGATTGTATCGGCTTTGTACAAGACTAATTTTCTTGACGCCCTGAGAGGGGCGGGTACACTTTGTACCAAACACAGATCTTTCAGGATCTCAACATACGCGCAGGTATTTCCATCAAATGGAGGCAGCACGGCATGGCAGGACGACAGTCAAAGAGACAAAATAATTTTAATCAAATGAAAGACTGGCTTTTTAAACACCTAGACATTTCTCCCAAAAACGGCCAACGAAAGAAGCGCAAAATCCCGAGGCGGACCCATTTTACAATTTGGTATGTTATTCTTGTCTTCCTCGCGCTGTCTTTTCTCCAGCAATTGTTTCTGGCCGGAACGGTTCGGGACATTTCTTATGGTGATTTCAAGCGGAAATTGTCCGAAGATGGGGTTAAATATGTCAATATCAGCCCGCAGCTCATTCAGGGTGTTCTCAAGGACGGCAGTCCCTTCAGCGCCATACGGGTTGAAGATCCGGACCTGGTCTCGCAATTGGATCTCAAGGGCATCGATTATTCCGGCAAGTATGAAAATCGTCTGATCGGAGCGCTGCTCTCGTGGGTTGTGCCGTTGATATTTTTCTTTTTTATCTGGCAATGGATGATCAAGCGTATGGGGCCTGGCGGGGCAATGATGTCTTTTGGAAAGAGTAAAGCGCGAGTCATGGCGGAAGATGAAACCAGGGTCACGTTCGATGATGTTGCCGGTATTGATGAAGCAAAGGAGGAGTTGCAGGAAGTCGTGGAGTTCCTGAAGTCCTCGGAAAAATTTCAGCGTTTGGGAGGAAAGATTCCCAAGGGGGTTCTGCTGGTCGGTGCGCCAGGCACTGGGAAAACTCTGCTGGCCCGTGCAGTGGCTGGTGAAGCAAAAGTCCCGTTTTTCAGTATGAGCGGATCTGACTTTGTCGAAATGTTCGTCGGAGTCGGCGCCTCGCGCGTGCGGGATCTTTTCAAGCAGGCCACAGAGCATGCGCCCTGTATTGTGTTTATCGATGAACTGGATGCTCTTGGGAAGGCCAGGGGGATCAATCCGATGGGCGGACACGACGAACGGGAACAGACCTTGAACCAGCTTCTGGTCGAAATGGACGGTTTTGCGCCCAATACCGGTGTGATTATCATGGCAGCGACGAACCGTCCCGAAATTCTGGATCCGGCTCTGTTGCGTCCAGGACGTTTTGATCGGCAGGTTGCCGTTGATCGGCCCGATGTCAAAGGACGTAAAGCGATTCTTCTTGTCCATACCCGTGAGGTCAAACTTTCGGACGATGTTGATTTGGATACATTAGCTGCCCGCACGCCGGGATTTGTCGGCGCTGATCTGGCGAACCTGATCAACGAAGCCGCCCTTTTGGCAGCCCGTTATAATAAGGACAGCGTTGGTATGAGTGAGCTGGACGAATCGATCGATCGAATTGTCGGCGGATTGCAGAAGAAAAACCGTGTTATCAGCGCTAGAGAAAAATCCATTGTCGCCTACCATGAGGCTGGTCATGCAATTGTCGCCGAAAGTGTTCCCACCGGAGACCCGGTGCATAAAGTTTCGATCATTCCGCGTGGAATTGCGGCGCTGGGCTATACACAGCAGCTTCCGACAGACGATCGCTATTTGATGACCCGCGCTGAACTGGAAGATAAGCTCTGCGTCTTGTTCGGAGGCCGGGTGGCTGAAGAAATTCTTTTTCAGGACGTTTCGACCGGCGCACAAAACGATTTGCAGCGGGCTACCGATATTGCCATCAGCATGGTCACAGAGTACGGGATGAGTGAAAAGCTGGGGTTGCGCACTTTTGAAAAGGAACGCCGTTCCGCCTTTATGGATGCGCCGATGCCCTCGAGCGCACGCGATTATAGTGAGGAAAAAGCCAGAGAGATCGATGAAGAAGTGGCCCGGATCCTCGATAGTGCCCATAAGCGGGTTCGGAAAATTCTGCAGGAGAACCACTGGCTTTTGGAAGAATTGTCTCAGCTGCTGATGGAAAAAGAGGTGGTCGAAGGCAGCGAGCTGCGCAAAATTATGGGAAAGGACAAGGACGAGGAACAGCTGGAATGAATTTGAACTCACGCACAGAACTCGTCATGCCGGCGGGAACACTTGACAAACTGAAATTTGCCTGCGCCTACGGTGCAAACGCTGTGTATGCGGGAATGCCGAAATTTTCGCTGCGGGCCAGAACCAACAGCTTTCGCGAAGAACAACTGGCAGAAGGAATCGACTATGCTCACGAACGCGGCGTGAAGGTCTATCTGACCTTGAATATCTTTGCGCATAATAATCGTGTTGAGCCGTCGCTGCAAGCCTTAGGTTCATTGATGCGCCTGGAACCGGATGCAGTGATCATGTCGGATCCTGGTCTGATCATGTTTGCCCGCCAGGAGTTTCCGGATCTGGAAATTCACCTGTCGACCCAATCGAATACCATGAACTGGGCAGCAGTACAATTTTGGAAAAATCAGGGTATCCAGCGAGTCATTCTGCCGCGAGAACTTTCGATCAGGGAGATTCGCGGCATTCACGAACAGGTTCCTGATATCGATCTTGAAGTGTTTGTACATGGGGCGATGTGTATTTCCTATTCAGGACGCTGCCTGCTGTCCAGCTATATGAGCAGCCATCGCGACGCCAATCTGGGCGTCTGCACCAATAGCTGCCGCTGGGAATATAGGCTCTGCGAAGGCGCAGCAGACGTCGTGCTCGAAGAGCGCAACCGACCGGGCAAGTATTTCCCGATTGAAGAAGATCAGCACGGGACCTATATCATGAATTCAAAGGATTTGTGTGCTGTCACGCTTCTTCAGGAGCTTACGGACGCGGGTGTTGAGAGTTTTAAAATCGAAGGGCGTACTAAATCGGTCTATTACCTTGCCAACATTGGACGAGCCTATCGTCGTGCTCTGGATCGTATCGAGGCAGGGGAGGCTTTTGATCCGGAGGTCCTGAATGATGTCTATGCTACAGCCAGTCGCGGCTATACTACCGGTTTTTTGATCGATGCGCGGGAAGAATCGCGCCAGAATTACGAGCACGGCTACTCGTTGTACTCCCGCTATAAGTTTGCTGGTCGTGTTACAAGCTATGATCCGAAAAGCGGTCGGGCCGAGGTCGAAGTTAAAAACCGTTTCCAGGTCGGAGATATGATTGAATTTATCAGCCCTGCAGACAGTTTCTGTCAGGAGATTCGAGAGATGTTTGATCCGGACGGAGAGCCGATACAGGTTGCTCATGGAGGCGGAGCCGTGATCACAGTCGCAGTAGAGCAGGAGCCTGAGCCTTTTACGTTGCTGCGTATGCCGCTGGAGGACGACAACTGACGACGTAAAGAAAGGTTTCATAAACCCTGCTTTGCTCATACGATGCTCTGCATTGCCTTCTCCCGACCTTTTCCTTGACAGTTTTTCCCTGTTCACACTACTAAGATCCTGTTGAAGCAGATGCTGTTTGTCAGCGTTTCAGGAGAAATGCCATGAGAATTTTAATGATTGCTCCGGAGCCTTTTTTTCAACCGAGAGGAACGCCCTTCAGCGAATTCCATCGTCTGCAAGCCCTCTCAAAATTAGGACATGAGGTCGATTTGATCACGTATCCGATCGGAGAGAATGTCGATATCGAGAATGTGACGATTCATCGTTCCTTGAAACTCCCCTTTATCAATACAATCAAAATAGGGCCGTCTTTTGCCAAAATTTTTCTTGATATCCCGTTGTTCATCCAGGCGTTCTGGAAGATGCTCCGCGGTCACTATGACTGCGTACATACTCATGAGGAAGCTGTCATTGTCGGGGCCGTGCTGAGAAAATTTTTCGGTTATCCGCATGTTTACGACATGCACTCCAGCCTGCCGGAACAGATGAGTAATTTCGGGATCAGCCGATCGAAACGCCTGTTCCAATTTGGTGAGTTGATGGAGCGCTGGGTACTGAAACACTCGAGTAAAACAATCGTCATCTGCCCCTATCTCGGTGAACGGGTAGAGAAATTGCATCGCAACCATCCTTTCCTGGTCATTGAGAACGTGCCGGTGACGGATTCGACGCGTGTCGTGACCAGCGAAGAGCTTCGACAAGTCAGGCAACAGCTTCATCTGCTGGATGAAAAGGTCGTCGTCTATACCGGAACCATGGAAGCGTATCAAGGTTTGGACTTACTGCTGGAAAGCGCTAAACATGTTTCAACACAGTATGAGAACGTGCGCTATGTGCTTGTCGGCGGGCATAGGGAGCAGATTGAGCAGTTGAAAGAACGGGCACGCGCGCTGGGTATTGAAAGATTTACCAGTTTTTTGGGGCAGCAGCCGGTCGAAGATATGCCTTTATACACTGCGTTAGCAGATATTTTAGTCTCACCTCGGAAAGACGGCAAAAACACTCCTTTGAAAATTTATTCGTATCTCAAATCCGGTAAGCCGATTGTGGCAACCAAGATCCTGACTCATACACAAGTCCTCAATAGCGGGGTCGCCGTGTTGACCGACAATACTGCCGAGGCATTTGCCGCCGGGATAGTAAGGCTGATAGAGCATCCTGAGCTGGGAGAAAAGCTTGTTGAACGCGCCTTGCAGCTCAGCGAGGAAAAATACAGCTATGAGATTTATCTGGAAAAGACCGATCAGGTCTATCAATACATAGCGAACACTCTTTCGAGCAGCACACACCGCTGACTTACAGGAGTCTGAACATTATGAAAATACTGATCACCGGAGGAGCCGGTTTTATTGGATCGCATCTTGTAGAACTTTATCTCTCCGAGCAGCACGAGGTCTTTGTGATCGATGACTTATCAACCGGAAGTATCGAGAATATCGAGCATCTAAAGCCGAATCCCCGCTTCCACTATTTTTTAGATACGATCACCAATCAGCAGCTTTTGCGGGAACTGATCGACAAATGCGATGTAATCGTGCATCTTGCTGCTGCAGTCGGAGTTCAATTGATCGTCGAAAGCCCGGTCAACACAATCGAAACCAATATTTACGGGACCGAGCTTGTGTTGCAATATGCGAATCTCAAGAAGAAAAAAGTCTTGATCGCATCGACGTCGGAGGTCTATGGTAAAAGCCAGAACGAATCTTTTTCAGAAGACGACGATCTCGTTATGGGCGCGACCACTAAAGGACGCTGGAGTTATGCCTGCTCGAAAGCGATCGATGAATTTCTGGCGCTGGCCTACTGGAAAGAGCGTAATTTGCCGATCGTGGTGGTGCGATTATTTAATACGATTGGGCCACGCCAAACTGGACGCTATGGGATGGTTGTCCCTCGCTTTGTGCGGGCGGCCCTCCGCAACGAGCCGATTCCGGTTTATGGAAGCGGCGGGCAGACCCGGTGCTTTACCAATGTCAAAGATGTTGTTCACGCGTTGAAACTCCTGCTTGAAAGTGAGCAGGCTATAGGAGAAATTTTTAATATCGGCAGCACGGAACGTATCAGCATCGAAAATCTGGCGCAAAAAGTCAGAAGCATGACGGACAGTCAATCCGAAATCGTACGTATTCCTTATGATAAAGCTTATGGCGAAGGTTTTGAAGATATGCTGCGCCGTATGCCGAACGTGTCGAAACTCCGGAGTGTGACTGGTTTTGTGCCTGAAACCCGGCTTGACACCACGTTGGATGATGTGATCACATGGGTCCGTGCGCAGGAGGAGGTATAACAGATGAATGAAACACGGATTGTCGGTGTACAACTGAAACGCTTAGCTGTCATCCCGGATGAACGCGGACGGTTGATGGAAATTCTCCGAAGCGATGACGAGCACTTTCAGCGCTTCGGACAGGTGTATATGACAACGGCGTATCCCGGTGTTGTCAAGGGGTGGCATTACCACAAACAACAAACCGATAACATGGCGGTTGTGCGTGGGATGATGAAGCTGGTGCTATATGATAGTCGCGAAGATTCAGCGACCTGCGGTGTTGTGAACGAATTCTTTTTTGGCGAGCATCATCCGTTGCTGATCACGATTCCTCCTTTTGTGTTTCACGGTTTTAAAGCTGTCAGTGACTATGAAGCGATCGTGATTAATATTCCGACGGAACTCTACAATTATGAAGAGCCGGACGAGTTTCGTGTCCATCCACACAAAAATGACATTCCGTATGACTGGGCGAGAAACGACGGATAACTTTCCCATGAACAGTCTGTAATCTTCAAAATCCGGCGAATTCGGCTGACTGAAGATCAGAGCTGTGTGTCATACTGAGTACTGACAAACTGAACAATGAAGGGAATTGTATTGGCTGGCGGACTGGGAACGCGTTTAGATCCGCTCACAAAAGTCACGAATAAACACTTATTACCGGTCTATGACAAGCCGATGATTTATTATCCGATTCAGCTATTAGTCAATGCTGGAATTGAGGATATTATGGTAGTGACCGGCGGGAAAAATGCCGGTGATTTTTTGCGCTTGCTGGGCAACGGCAAAAAATTCGGCTTGAAACACCTCAACTATACCTACCAGGAAGGCAACGGCGGTATCGCTGAGGCGCTGGGACTCGCGCGTCATTTTGCCGACAACGCCCCTATTTGCGTTGTCTTGGGAGATAATATCATTGAAAATAATATTTGCAAGGCCGTGTCCACGTTTCAGGAGCATCCCAAAGGTGCTCAGATTCTCTTGAAAGAAGTCCCGGACCCTCACCGTTTCGGTGTCCCGGAACTGGCCGGAGAAAAAATTGTACAGATTGAAGAGAAACCGGAGCAGCCCAAATCGCAATACGCGGTCATCGGCGTGTACATGTACGACAATGACGTATTCAAGATCATCGATACCCTTAAACCTTCGGGACGCGGTGAGCTGGAGATTACGGATGTCAATAATGCATATATCGAGCGCGGAGAGATGCGCTATTCGATACTTGAAGGCTGGTGGACCGATGCCGGAACCTTTGACTCGCTGCTGCGGGCCAACACACATGTTGCCGAGACTGGCGCGAATAAGCTGAACTGAGCGTCATCGTAATGAAAACGTCTCGTTGAGGGAACTAACGGAGAAGAGCTGTGTCTACATGCACATCTACAGGATAAGATGGTGAAATATGGATAAAAAAGAGCGGGTACGGGCAGCAATTTGGGGAAAAGATGTCGACTACGTTCCGGCGGGATTTTGGTTTCACTTTCCCGAAGATCAATTTTTTGGAACTGAGGCAGTTAAGGCTCATCTTGAGTTTTATCAGCAAAGTGATGTCGATCTTCTGAAGATTATGAATGAACATCTTTATGAACTGGATGTCAAGATTGAAAAAGCATCTGATTGGCTGAAAGTGAGGCCAATGAGTTTACAGAGCCCTTTTTATCAGAATGAGTTGGATATTGTAAAAAGAATTCTCGATCGGATCGGGGATGAAGTCTATACCTTAATTACCGTGCATGGTGTTTATGCCTCAGCGTTTCACTCATTCAGAGATCTGGCGGATAAAGATTTTTCCAGAAATAATATGCTTGAAACTCATATCATGGACAATCCCAAAGCTGTGCTCCAGGGACTACAAACAGTTGCTGAAAGCCTGACGGCATTTGCTGAGGAGTGCTGCCGTATCGGGATCGATGGGATTTATTATGCCGCCTTGGGAGGCGAGCGCTATCGGAGTTTTGCAGGGGAACTCTTTGAGCAAGTGATCAAGCCTAACGATCTCGCCGTACTAAACGCCCTGAAAAAAGAGAAAGGAGAGCTGTTTGTCCATATTTGCAAGGACCACATTGATTTCGAACCGTATGTCGATTATCCAGGGGATGTGTTTAATTGGGCAATTTACGATAATGAGCTTTCATTAGAGCAAGGGAGGACGTTGTTCAGGAAAGCCATTCTGGGAGGACTGGACGATCGCAGCGGTGTAATGGTGGATGGAACAAAAGAGGAGATTCAGGAAACGGTCAAAAACATTATCCACCGGTTTGGAAAGAAGGGATTTCTGTTAGGAGCTGATTGTACGTTGCCCACGGATATTCCGATTGAAAAGATCTGTGCTGCTATTGAGGCCGCCAGATCACTGTAAAACATTTGTTGAGGAGGATCATAAATGATGAGAAAAGAACGAGGAAGACTGAAAATAGGGATCATAACGTTAGCTGTCATCTTTACCTTGCTGCTTCTCTCTTGTCCTGCAGTATTCAGCGGAGAGACGTTCCCTGCCGGGGAGATGGTTCTTTTCAGTTATGGGAACCCCCAGTATCGATTACAATATTTTGATGATTTTTTAGCGCGGAACAGTGATATTGCTCCTGGAGTTACCGTGAAAATCGTTCAGACAAAAGGGGAAGCTGATGTACGGCAGAAAGTGCAGATGTCCTATACAGCCGCTGCGTATGATGAATTACCAGATGCGATCTCTACAGCACCTGTCAGTATGCAGGCCATGGCAGAAGCCGGAATTCTGGTGGATATGACTGATCTTGTGGAATCTGTCAAAGATAAGTTTGTGGAAGGGTCGTTCGATCAGATTCTTTATGATGGTCGTTATTACGGTTTCCCTCGATCCCTTCGTCCGCAACTGCTTTTTTATAACATCGAAATTTTCGACAAGTACGGCATCGATCCGAAAGAAATGGACACCATCGAAGGCTGGATTGAAGTCGGACGGACATTGAAAGAAGCGAGTAACGGAGAAGTCTTTCTTTCTTACATCGATCCTGGATCGAGAACATGGCGCTACTATGGACGCCGAGGTTTTATGCCACAGGCAAATGCCAGAATCTGGGATGATGATGGGAACATCGTCATTGATAAGGACCCCGGAACAAAACTGGCTTTCGAGACCTTAGATACTCTTTATCGTGAAGGGTTGCTGTTGAAGTCTGCGATTTTTAAGCCCTCGTTATATGATGCGACGCGTGAGGGCAAAGTGGCGACCTTTTACATCGGCGCGTTCTGGAGTGAGTTTTTGCGCCAGAATCTGCCGGATATGGAAGGGAAATGGCGCGTGATGCCTGCTCCTGTGTTTCAAGACATCGGAACACGAGGAGCTCCTGTGGTAGCCATTGAAGCGTTGATCAAAAAGCCTGAAATGCCTTATGCGGAACTCTATAAGAAATATCTGCTGGATTTCAATTTCAATGGCGAGGCCCGAAATGCCTGGACCACGAAAATGGTTGAACAGAATGCCCCGTATCCCAATCCAATGGTCCTGGAACTGCTTGCCGATCCGTTCTGGAAAGAACCGAGCGCGTATTATGGCGGACAGTCTTTCAGGGAAATGGAAGGGCTCGGATTGCAGAATCCTTCCGAGAATCTGCGGGTCACGACACATGATGCTGAAGCGGACCAGATTATTTCTGCGGAACTTGAGAAATATGTGGCCGGGGACCAGACAATGGCTCAGGCCATTGAAAATATGGGAAAAGTACTGAAAGATCGAATCGGCAAAACGACTGCTGCAAAGTAAATTCGGGAGGGGAAGGCCTGGCGCGTCTTCCCCCTCTGATGCGCCAGGGAAAAACGATACATTATGTCTGTCACGTCATCACCACTCGTGAAACGGATCTGGAAGATGCGGGTTGTGTATCTGTTTATCTCGCCATTTTTTATCTTATTCGCGATTTTCCAACTCTTTCCTCTTCTCTGGTCGTTTGTCTTGACGTTCCATAAATGGAATGGTCTGGGGCCTATGCGATTCATCGGTCTGGGAAACTACCGCTATCTTTGTCGCGATCAGATGTTTTTGGAGGCCTTAGGCAATACTATGTTGTATTGGTGCGCAGAGATTATCATTGTGATCCCTGTTGCGCTGGTCCTGGCATCGTTACTGAATAATCACTGGCTGAAAGGGCGTAATGCTATCCAGACGATCATGTTTCTTCCTTACGTCTCGGCGACAGTCGCTGTCGGTCTGGTTTTTTCCATGATATTTGACGAGAATACCGGCTTGATCAATAATATTTTGGTCACTCTGGGTCTTTCTCCTCAGCCTTGGCTGACCAGCACCCGTTTTTCGAAAATTCCTGTTATGCTCCTGAGTATCTGGAGAGTTACCCCCTGGTATATGCTGATTATTTACTCCGGGCTCAAGAGTATCGATCCTCAATTGTATGATGCATCGAAAATCGATGGGGCAAAAGCGCATCAGAATCTTTGGTATATCACGATCCCCTCAATCGCCCCAATTCTGGGTTTTTGCTTCATCAATCTCTCGATAGAATCGTTCAGAAAATTCGCTGAACCGTATATTCTGACAGGTGGTGGTCCTGGAACATCATCAATGTCGCTCGTGCAGTATTTGTATAATAATGGGTTCATCATTTTCAAACTCGGGTATGCCTCGGCAATAGGATGGGCTCTGACGATTATTCTCCTGCTCATTTCCCTGGGGCAGTTGCAGATTATGATGAAACGATCGAAAGAGTGGAGCTAATTATGAATGTGACAACAGCTTCGCAACGCGTTTCTGTGTATCTGGTGCTGATGGTGGTCTGCTTGTTCGCGGTGTTTCCGATTTTTTGGATGTGCTCTATGGCGATCAAACCAGCATCTGAGAGTTTTGGGACCCTCGGAACGATGCTCCCGAAGGTCCCGACGTTTGAGAATTTCAAACGAGTGAGTGAACTTGTCCCGATCTGGAGAAATTTTCTGAATAGCGTGATTGTTTCTTTTGTTGGGACGATTACGACACTTTTTTTCTGCTCACTGGCTGGTTTTGCGTTTGCGAAGTACGATTTTCCGGGAAAAGAGGGACTCTTTATTTTGATGATTGCCACCATGATGATCCCGCCCGAGACGAATATTGTTCCTGTGTTTCTCATTATGAGGAAGTTGGGATGGATCAATAATTTACTCTCGTTGATTGTCCCCAAGATCGCCACGGCAGTCGGAATTTTCTATATGAGACAGTATATCTCCGGCTTCCCGACGTCCGTGATGGAACAGGCCCGCATAGACGGTTGTAGTGAGTTCAAAATCTATTGGAATGTGGTGATTCCGGTTATTACACCAGCCCTTGCTGCATGGAGTTCAATAGTGATGATCGCCCGCTGGAATGAGTTGTTATGGCCACTCCTTTTTATGCGCACGCAAGAAATGTTCACGCTTATGGTTGCAATTTCAACCCTGCCTGTTCTGGAAGGGTTGTCGACCCCCTGGCCAGTTATTATGGCTGGTACGACGATTGGGGCGCTTCCATTAATTACTATGTATTTTATTTTGCAGAAATTTCAGATGACCGGGTTAATGGCAGGAGCGACAAAAGGATAAAAGGCTTGTCAGAGCTGTCTGACTCCTGACAGTCGTTCTGAGCCGTAAGGATGAATACGCCGTCTACGGAGCAAGAATATTATGAATATATTAAAAGAAGTTTTCAAGCATGAAGTTTTTCCGGCCCTGGGTTGTACAGAGCCAATTGCAGTCGCCTATGCTGCAAGCGCTGCCGGGGAACTGTTACATGATGATAGTCTGCAAGACATTTGCATTACGGTAGATCCTGGGGTTTATAAAAACGGCATAGCTGTTACTGTGCCGAATACCAATGGGAAAAGGGGAAACCTTATTGCCGGTGTCTTAGGCGCGTTGATTAAGCGCCCGAAACTCAAGATGGAAATCCTGAAGCATACCAGCGATGAACTGCTTTGCCAGGCAGATGCATTGATTCAGGACAAGAAAGCCCGTCTTATATGCGATAATTCAAAAAAAAGGCTGTATATTGAGGTAGTTCTCCACACCGAGAGCGAGTCAGCACGGGCTATTATCAAATACGGGCATACGAATGTAGTGCTTTTAGAAAAGAATGGCGTGACGGTTTTTCGGAAAGAGCAAGATGAGAAGCATGAAGGCGCTATGGAGTATAAGAAGATTTTACAACAGATGAAAATCGTTGAGTTGCTCGATCTAATTGAGACTATGGACGAAGATGATTATGCCTATCTGCAACTTGGAATCGACATGAATCTGACAATCTCTGAAAAAGGGCAAAAACTCCAAAAAGTTGGTTATTATCTGGCTGATTTAGCGGAGAAAGGGTATCTGGTTCGCGATGTGTTTGCTTCCAGCAAGATTATGACGGCTTCAGCAGCAGATGCCCGTATGGCTGGAGTGAGCTGTCCGGTCATGGCTAGTGGCGGCAGCGGCAACCAGGGCGTTGTCGCAATTTTGCTTCCCTACAATGTTGGGAAGCATTTTAAGGTGAAAGAACATGATATCCTTAAAAGCGTTGCCTTGTCCCATTTACTTAATAGTTATATCAAATGCTATATCGGAGATCTTTCCCCTGTTTGCGGGTGTGCGATTGCAGCGGGAGTTGGGGCAACCGCGGCTATTGTGTATCAGCTGGCTGGCAAGAATATAGACAAAATTACCCTGGCGATCAATAACTTGCTCAGCGATTTGGGCGGTATGCTCTGTGATGGAGCCAAAGGCGGATGTGCGCTCAAAGTGGTTAGTGCGACTGATTCGGCGATTCGGTCTGCATATATGGCGATGAACAATCATGGGATTAACGCGATCGAAGGTTTTGTTGGGAGAACAGTCGAGGAAACCATTCTGAATTTCAGCAAGATTAGTGATATCGGCATGGCAAAAGTCGATGATACCATGATCAAAATCATGATGGAAAAAAGTCTGACTGTCTAGAACTGCTAATAATAGGGTGAACAGCAAAGTGATGTGTCGCACATCACTTTTTTAGATGGACTAGCTAAAAATTCCCCCGATTTTTGTGCTGCATAGAGGGCACTTGCCGTCCATAAGCTGATTTTCGAGGAGATGAAACCCTGAGCGATGAATCAAAAGCTTTCCACAGGACGGGCAGTAGGTGTTCGTCGAGCGCTTTTCGAAGATATTGCCACTGTAGACGTACTTCAACCCGGCCTCTTTGCCGAGAACGACCGCCCGGGCGATTGAGGCGGATGAGGTTGCCGGAAGATGGGTGAATTTATAGTGAGGATGAAAGGCGCTGACATGCCATGGAATTTCAGGGCTCACTCCTTTTAGAAATTTCGCGATTTCCCGCAACTCGGTTTCCGACTCGTTATGCATCGGAATGACTAAGGTGGTTACTTCCACCCAAATGCCGAGTTGAACCATGCGTTGAATACTCTCCTTGACCGGCTCCAGCCTTCCGCCACAGACCGTTCGATACGTGCTGTCGCAATAGCCCTTGAGATCGACATTCGCCGCATCCAGATAAGGCTGAATCGTCTCCAGGGCTTCCTCGGTCATATAGCCATTCGTGACAAAGACATTTTTTATTCCTCGCTCATGAGCCAGGCGGGCAGTATCATAGGCTAGCTCAAAATAGATCGTCGGCTCGGTATAGGTATATGCGATCGATTTACAGCCGTTTCTCGCGGCACTGTTCACGATGTCTTCAGGGCTGACAGGATGCCCAGGAAGAGAGGAAGCAGTGCCCCGGGTTTTCGGGATTTGGGCGATGTCATGATTCTGGCAGTGGAAACAGTGAAAATTACAGCCAACCGTTGCGACGGAAAAGGAGAAAGAGCCGGGAAGAAAATGGTGAAGCGGTTTCTTCTCGATGGGATCGACATGCGCGGCGATCACTTTATCGTACACCAGTGTATACAATCGTCCGTCCTGATGTGTCCGAACTCCGCATAGTCCCACTCCTCCGGGCCGGATCGCACAGCGATGAGAGCACAGAAAACAGCTAAGCGTTGCGGCACCGCTCGAACGATAAAGCATTGCCTCTTTTTTCAGGGCCGTATCAGGAATCGAGTTCCTCATCTTTGTCCGCGTCATCTTTCAGGCGTGGTGTAAAGAACGTTGGAAATCCTGGAATGGCTTCGAGCAGTCCGAACAGGACGTATAGGACTCCTACGGTGAAAAAAGTCACTTCAGGTTTGAGGGCAATGGTGATCAAAATGAGTGACGCGATCACCATGACTTTGAACGGACTTTTTCCCCGCAATCTTACAGCCTTTGAGCTGATATACCGAATGTTGCTGACCATCAGGATTCCAAGCAGATACACCAATGCAGCCACCGGGAATCGGTACTGTTCTTTAGGGCCGATCAGATCGGTATAGTGCTCGATGAAAATGACTGTGGAGACGAGCATACCGGCAGCGCAGGGAATCGGTAAACCGATAAAGCGTTCGCTGCTGACCGTTTTCACCTGGACGTTAAAACGCGCCAGCCTCAAGGCTCCGCAGACCAGGAATAAAAAGGCTCCCAGCCATCCGACACGACCGAGCGGTTTCAATATCCAAAGATAGGCCAGGACCCCAGGGGCAACGCCAAAAGACACCAAATCGGCCAGAGAGTCAAACTCCACACCGAATTTACTGGTTGAGTTGGTCACTCGGGCGATTGCCCCGTCGAAGACGTCGAAAAATGCAGCAATGATGACAAGATACGCAGCTTGCGAGTCCTTCCCATCAATTGCTGAGACGATCGAGTAAAATCCAAGAAAGATGTTACCCAGCGTGAATAAATTCGGCAGCAAATACATTGTCTTCATAAGCTACTTTGCGTCAACCCAGACATCTTTAATCGAGGCAAAATCACCGTCAGGATACACTGTGAAACCATGGACCCGTTCGTTCATGACAACGATGTTATGAGGGTACCAGAGATAGACATAAGGTAATTCCTCGGCCAGAATTTTCTGTACGTTACTGTAAATTTTTTTCCGTTCCCCGAGGTCGAGTGTCCGGCGGCCTTTCTCGACAAGTTCATCGATCCGTGTATTGGCATAGCGTCCACGATTTCTGCCGTCAGGCGGGACCATTTTCGAGTGGAAGATCGAGTAAAAGATATCCGGCTCCGTAATGCCGACCCAGCGGAGTGAGAACAGTTGAAAATCTCCGGACTTAATGTCAGCATAGAACTTTGCCCATTCAAAGGTCTGAATCTCCGTAATTTCGATTCCGACCCGCTTTAACTGGTCTTGTAACACTTCCCCGATTCTGATTCGCAGTGGAGCTGTTGACGTCTTATACGCTAATTTGAAACGCGGCTCAGGGCCATCTCCGTCAGGATCAGGATAGCCTGCTTCATCCAGCAGTCTTTTTGCCGCCTCGACATCATAGTCATACTGTGTTACGTTTTTTTCGTAAGCCCAGTTTGCCGGAGAAAGCAAGCCTGTCGCCAGTGAAGCCTGTCCTTTCATCAAATAATCGACGATGCTTTGGCGATCGATCGCATGGGCCAGGGCCTGTCGAACTTTAACATGCCGTAAAATTGGGTCGTGCAAATTCATTCCCAGGTAATAAATGACGACGCTTTCTTTCTGCAGCACTTTCAACCCCTTTGTATTCCTGGCCAGCGCGATCATGTCAGGAGGAATGGCATTTTGGACAAGATCTACGTTACCTTGTTTCAGCTCGAGGAAGCGTACCGTGTCATCAGGGATGATCTTGAGCACGAGGGTATCGATCTTTGGCGGCCCGGAATAATAATCGCGATTTGCTTTAAAAACTAATTGCTGATCGTGAGTCCAGCTGACAAGCTTAAAGGGACCGGTCCCGATTAACGTTTCCGTAAATTTTTCGTTAAGCTCCTGTTCAGCAGCTTTTTTGGGAACGATCGGAATAACCATCTCAAGCAAAAAAGGAGCTGAGACCTCGTTGAGACGAAATGTGATCGTGTAGGGATCGGAAATCTGGATCGATTTGATATTTTTGAACGCATACGCCTTGGGAGAATTGCTCTCCGGATCGAGCATCGACTCAAAGGTGTACTTGACATCCTCAGCCGTAAACTCGCTTCCATCGTGAAATTTGACCCCTTTTCTCAGGTAAAACACATAGGTTTTATCATCAGGATTCTCCCAGCGTTCTGCAAGATCCGGGACCAGATTTGAATGTGGATCTTTTCTAATCAAGGCATTGGATACGAGTTGATACACGCGTGCGGAGTTGACATCCGTGCCAAAGCGCGGATCGATGTTGGTGGGGTCGCTTTCAAGTGCCAGTGTCAGAGTGTTCTCCTGCGCTAAAGCTGCCGCCGGGACACCCACCCACAGCATTGCTCCTGCCAACATCATTGCCCCGATACAAGCTATTCTGCGAGATCTCATACAAAACTCTCCTTAGATCATTAGACACACTGTCGAAAAAACGCAAGCCCTTGCTGTACAGACTCAGAAGGGAGCCACGTCTTTACGACAATGGTTCTGTGACATTTACTTCGAACTACTCATTTTCAACATGACGATAGCGTTCGTCCAGTTGATCGGCCGTGATCAGAATATCACGCGGACGACTGCCTTTGAACGAGCCGACAATACCGTCACCTTCCATCATATCAATCAGACGGGCCGCTTTGCTGTGCCCGATTTTTAAACTTCGACGCAAGAGCGAAACCGAGGCTTCGCCTTGTTTAACGACTAATTGGACCGCTCTCCGATAGGTCAGCTCATCATCGTCTTTGCTGTTTTCGTTTTTCGCGGTATAATGCAATACGGCCTGATCGTAATGTGGTTTTCCCAGCTTTTTGAGATACGTTGTCAGGCGTTTAATCTCCTTTTCCGAGAGAAACGATCCGTGTAAACGCCGAATCCGCGATGTTCCGGGGAGCAGAAACAGCATATCGCCATCACCCAGCAATAATTCCGCCCCATTGCTGTCCAGAATTGTGCGAGAATCCACTTTTGACGAGACCCGAAAAGAGATTCTGGCTGGAAAATTCGCTTTGATCACTCCGGTAATAACGTCGACTGAAGGGCGTTGTGTGGCAAGAATGAGGTGGATTCCGACGGCCCGGGCCATTTGAGCCAAACGTGTAATCGGTTTTTCCACGCCCGAAGCAACCATCATCAAATCTGCCAGCTCATCGACAATAATCACGATATACGGTAAAGGCTCTTCCCCCGGCTTCAGATCCCCCGGATGCTGATGCTTTCGGAAATCTTGAAGAGCATCGTTATATTGCGCGATATTTCTAACCCCTTTCTGCGCCAGCACGGAATAGCGCCGGGTCATCTCTTCTGTCGCCCATTTCAGAGCATTTGAGGCCTTCTGCGGGTCTTTCACTACCGGAATCAGCAGGTGGGGAATATTATCATACACCCCCAGTTCCAGCATTTTGGGGTCCACCATGATAAAACGTACTTCCTGGGGGGTTGCATGGAACAAGATGCTGCAAATCAAAGTATTCAGGCAGACACTCTTGCCGGAACCCGTCGCACCGGCAATCAATAAGTGCGGCATTTTCCCCAGATCGGCAAAATAGGGATGTCCCCCAATATCCTTCCCTATCGCAAGTGCCAACCTGGACTCGTGCTTGAGAAAGTGCTCCGATTCCACCAAATCCCGCAGATAGACGGTTTCACGCGTCTCATTCGGCACTTCAATCCCAACGACATCTTTCCCGGGCACCGGAGCTTCAATACGAATTGAGACCGCTTTCATCCCCAGCGCCAGATCATCGGACAGGTTCACGATCCGGCTGACTTTCACGCCTGGAGCAGGCTGGAATTCATAACGTGTAATGACGGGACCTGGCAGGACGCCGACCACCTGCCCTTCAATGCCGAAATCCAGGAGTTTCTCTTCCAGGATTTTGGAATTATTAAGTAAATTTTGCTTCAGCCCGGCTCGCAGTTTTTCAGCCGGAGCTTTGTTGAGCAGAGTGGGAGACGGTAGTTCATAGCCATGTAAACTCGACTCGGATGCCTCGTGTTGGCCTGCCTTGTCTGCTCTGGATTTGGCTTTAGATGTGGATTTCTTGTTTGTGTTCTTTGTGAATTTTTTTCGAAAATGTGTTGATGCTGCCTTTGGTTTTGCCTTTGTTTTCGGCGATACGGGCTTCTTTTGAGCACTGAAAATTTCCGGGAAACGTTCGAGCTGTAGTTCCTGGATGACAGGCGTGTCTGAGGGAAGCAATAAATGACGGAACAAATAGGTGTTCAGCAGGAGCCCGGCGATGATCAACCCTGTTATCAGTACCGTAATGCTGCCGAACACTTTCAGGTAGCCTAGCAGAAAGGTTGAAATCGTTACTCCGAAAAAGCCGCCTGGAGAAAATCGAGTTGCTGTTCCAAGAGATGGCAAACTCAATAAGGCACAGAGGCAAAGAATTGCCAGAGTGCCGCCGATCAGATTACCATACTTCGAGAAGCGCGGGGTGGTCTGAAAACGATCGATGCTGAACAGGAGCGAGATGAGAGGAAACACATAGGCAATATAGCCGAAAAACCTGAACAGATATTCCGAGACCAGGGCTCCGAACAGTCCGGCAATATTCCGCATTGGACCTCCGGACGTCAGATCATCTGCATAATAGGTCAGTAAACTCACAAACACGAGCAGCGACAGGGCTCCGAACACAATACCCTGGATCGCTTGGCGTGTTCTTCCGCGCTCTTGTTCCTGCTTCGGAGCATCCTCACTGACAAGCGCTTGCGTTTTCCTGGAAAACGACGGAGGATCTGCAATTTTCGGTGAACGCCGTGCCCTCGGCTGTCTGGGCTTTGCTGAGTTGTTCTGTCGTTTTGCCATAATCCGTTGTCAGAAGGCGGCCAGGAATTATTCTTTTTCTCCCTTAACCCGAAACTCATCGAATGGGTCGAGCGGTTCAATATCTGATTCGAGTGCGTCGAGGATATGGAGTTTTGCCTGAGGAGGCGGGGGAAAAGAGAATAAATCCTGTTCATCGATAGCATGATTCACCTGCCAGTCGCTATACCTGATATCCACACGGACGTTGTCAAAGGGGCGTTCGATCTGAATAATTTCCGGAATGGGGTAGGCTCCTTCCAAAGCTCGATAGTTGTCAAACACAATATTCAATGTCAATTCACCGTTGCTCAACATATATTCCCGGATACCGGAAATTGTATGAGTTTGGGTATTGAACACAATCCTTTGCAGCGTATTTCTGGGTAATGAAATCCGTTCGAGATAAAACTGATTCCGATCTGGAAGCGGAAGGCCCCATTCGGAATTTATGTTCGGCAGCCTGGGAGGATTTCCGGAAAAGACCAGCAGCATGTCTTCCACACTGAGATTGATGCCGCTGAGTTGAAAGAGATTCTTTTGCGAAGCAACGCCGCGATAGAGGGTATTGTGCTTTTTAGAAAAAAGCGACAACATGCTCCCGTCCGAGATAAAAAACACCACCGGCTGATCGAGAAAACCCAAGGTTTCCAGGCGAAATTTGGACGGAGTGCTAAACGCGAAAACCTCTGAAAATTTATACTGCTCCTCCCAGTTTTTAATATGCACCTTGCCGAGTCCCTGCAAGCTTTGAAAGCTCGCGGCCCGCTGATCAATGATGCCGGAGACTTTTTCAGCGTTCAGTTCCGGGTCTTCGGGGAATTGCTGTATGAGCGGCGGTATTTTCGACGGACATCCTGCCAGCAGCAAGACGCCCAAGGCCATCGCCGCAAGACCGAAAGCTCTTGATATTTTTTTCAGCGGATCTGTTCTCATAGTCAACACACCGTAACATGTGTGTATACTCTGCGTTAGTTCATTATTCGGCGATGCAACGCTTCGCCATTCAATGACAATTCGCGTTTTCAGTCTGCATTCAGACCATCTGCGTTGATATGGTGTTTCAGGTCTGTTTTCAAATCCTCATATTTTTTTCGAACGTCTTCTTGCTCCTTTAGTTCCAGGGATTTCCCGTAAGATTCACAGGCTTTCTGCGGATTGCCTTTTTTACGGTACGCATCTCCCAGATGTTCGTAAATCACCGGATCGTTGTCCAAAAACTTCAGAGCTTTTTCCAGGTATTGAATCGCCTTATCAAAGAGACCTTTCTGAAAAAACACCCAGCCCAGACTGTCGAGAAAAGCGCCGTTTTCCGGCTCAAGTTTCAGCGCATGTTCGACCGCCTTCTGCGCCTCGTCCAGCCGAATCCCGCGCTCCGCCAGCATATAGCCGATATAATTATAGGCATTGGCATGATCGTTTTGTAATTCAGTGACATACGTGAAGGCCGCGACAGCCTTTTCAAATTCTCCTAAACGTTCCAGCGCTACGCCACGATAAAAGTTGAGAGCGACATGTTCAGCCGCCTTTTTCAGACCGGCATCGAAGACTTCAAGCGCTGCCTGATAATCTTTTTGGCGATTATACGCAAAACCCAGAAAGAGGTAAGACTCTGCTTCGTCTGGGAAGAGCTTCCGGTTTTCCTGGAATACTGTCATCGCATCATCATAACGTTTCAGACGATTCAGTAACAGACCTTTCTGCGAACGCGCTTCAAAAGAGCCAGGGTCGATCTCGATGGACTCTTGCCAGTGTCTGAGGGCCTGCTCATAATTTTCCTGACGTTCGGCTGTCAGCGCCAGATAATTTAAGGCATCAGTGTTATGAGGATGGGTGTCCAAATACCTCTGTAAACGTTCCTGGGCAGCGTCATACTGCTCTAACTCATAATTGATCATCCCGATTTGCAAATCAAGCTGATCGCTCTCAGGGAAAAGTTGCTCAAGTTGCTGGGCATAATTCAGGGCAAGCTGATAATGTTTCAGGTACAAATGCAGTTTCATCAACTGTTCGATTAAGCGTCCGTCTCCCGGCTTTAAGCGTATCATTTTTTCGTACAACGTAAGTGCTTTTGTATAATTTTTCTGCAATTCATAGGTCAGGGCCAGTGCCGAGTGAGTCTGAAAATCATCTGGGCTGATTTCGATCGCCTGTTCAAAAGCCTGAGCCGCCTTGTCATAGGCTTCAAGCTCAAGATAGCTTCTGCCCAGATGATAAAGACCAGTGACGGAGTCCGGCTTCACGCTCAGCAGACGCTCTAAGGTTTCTACGACCAAATCATTTCGTTCCTGGCGGAGATAAATATCTGCCAGGAAAAGATACGCATTGCTGTAATCCGGAGCCAGTTCCAGTACGCGTTCATACGCCTCAACTGCCTTGTCATAGTTCTGCTGACCAGCATATATACTGCCGAGAGTAATCAATGCTTCAAGATCAGAAGGATTGAGGCTGAGAACTTCGTTGACCAGTTCTTCAGCTTTATTATCAAGCCCGTTGTTAAGGTGCAGGCGAGCCAGTTCTATCCGAAGAAAAGTTGAGTCTTTATCGATTTGAATGGCGCGTTCATAAAAACTCACAGCTTCATCGAGCTGATGAAAACCGGCGGCGAGTGTTCCGAGCTGATAAAAATAATATGCGCTTGGAGTGGCGATCCGCTCGCGGGGAAGCTTTTCCATCAGGATAATACTGTCCTGCCCCAGCGGGTTTGTTTCAGGAATCTGCGTTCTTTGTTTGCCTGCGCAAGAACTGAGCAGAACAAGCAACACACAAAGAAAAACGTGAAAAAGCGACTGTAACGTTTTGATCATGTAAGTTCATGTTGGGCCTTGCCGTGTCGCAAAGCTTTTTCCACTCGACAGTCAATGCTGTCTGTCACTATCGCTGCCGGATGCTGTGATAGTCGTGAGTACAAACACAAACAGCATGATGCATCCAGCTGATTTCGTCAAGACAATAAATCTGACAAGTGCAAAAGAGCGTGTCAAGAAATATTAATCTCTCATCGCACTTTATGGCTGCAAAGGACTCTGGGAAAAGCAGTGTACGCGCTGGACCTAGATATCGAGGATTCGATAGCCGTAGGTGTTGATCACGCTGGTGCGGTGATATGTACTCTTCCAGGTGTCCCTGAGGCTGTACAGGTGGACATGCCCATGAATGAAATAACGCGGTTCGTAGCGTTCGATGAAGTGCCGGAACACTTTGAAACCGCGATGGCAGAGATCCGGCTTATCGTGAATGCCTGAGGGGGGGGCGTGAGTAATGAAAATATCGACAGCACGTTTCCGAAAGAGTTTGTTACGGAACAGGGAGGGTTTCAACTGCTGCATTTTCCACCACATTTGACCTTCGGTGTATTGCTGTGGACCGTTATTATAGCGCATACATCCCTCAAGGCCGCCGATCAGCACGTCGTGGAAAGAAACGATACGATGATCGAGATTGACACAGCCGCCCGGCTGAACGACTTCCCCGCCGTCAGCCGTCAACATGGGCCTGCTATGGTGGTTGCCGTGAACGTAGAACAGTGGAACGTTAAAGAGCGTGACCAGAAATTCAAGGTAATAAAACGGCAGATCGCCGCAGGACAGAATCAGTTCGATGTCTGGAAAACGCTCTTTGGCAGCAATGCTGTATAACCTGCGCTCGACAGTATCACTAATTGTCAGAATTTTCACGTGTACTTGATGAAGGCTGTCGCTGAAGTTCTCTGATCCTGCATTCGCTTCTCTGGCGCTCTGCACGCATTCTGTATGGGATCGGCCCTCAAGGTGCTGTCTGCGTCGGCGTTGTCCGCTGATTTTTTAATTGACGCTGAACTCTTTCCGCTGCAATGCTGCCACTGAAATGATCCAGGACATACTGAAATTTGGCTTGTGATTCGGCCTCATGGCCGAGCTTCTGCAAGGCCACGCCAATGCCGTAATGGGCATCTGGCACTTTATTATCCCTTGGATAGTTGGCGATCAAACGCTCAAACTCCTGCCGGGCGATTTCGAAGTCTTCCAGCTTCAGAAATGATTCGGCAATCCAGTATTGCGCAGGCCCGGCGAGTTGCCCCTGGGGGAAATCATTCAGATATTTCTGGAAGCCGCCAATGGCAACATCATAATCGTTTTGCGTATAAAAACGATACGCAAGCCGGAACAATTCCCCTTCGGAGAGATTGAGAGAATCTCCTCCGGCATCGTCCTCTTCGCTGACTTGTCCGTCCTCGTTTCCAGCGTCCATTGTCTGGCGCGGACCGACAGACATGCTCTGCCTTTCGGGGCGTCCTGAAGCAGAAGACCCTTGAGTCAGGAGTTGAGCTTCAAACTCATCCAGACGTCTCTGCATGCTGCTCTCCATCGTTGCCAGCATCGCTTCGAGTGTTTCAATCTGTTCGCCATATTGTTCCAGCATGGGTTGAATTTTTTCGAGCTGCGCTGATAACTCAGGCTCACGGTCATTAAGAGAGTTTTGGGCCTCGTTCAGGTTGCTGAATTTCTGGCGGATATTCTCATACACGGCGTTGCGATCTTCTTGAGCCTGGGCACTGCGTTGTTTGAACTCTTTGCGGAACGCGATGATCTGTTCCTGCAGATCCAGCAGAACCTGACCTTGGTCTGCCGCAGCGTGCGAGTTATCAGCAAAGGCTGCAAGCAGAAGTAGTATGATACAGCCTGAAAGATAATACCGAAGCCCTTTCTGTGTACACATCGCTCTTTCCTCCCTTTATGCACTCACAATCTCGTTCCTGAAGTTTTCGTAACTTTTTTGCTTTTACTACTCAAGGCAAATTCAATCACGTCATCCATGTGATTGACAAAATGAAACAAAAGTTCATTTCTGACATTTTCAGATAAATCTTCTAAATCTTTCTCATTTTTTGCCGGCAGCATCACATGTTTGACGCCGGCGCTTCTGGCAGCCAGCACTTTTTCTTTAATGCCGCCGACCGGCAGCACCAGCCCGCGTAGTGTGATTTCGCCAGTCATTGCCAGGTCATTACGAATCGGCTTCTCTGTGAACAGCGAGACCAGTGCCGTATAGATCGTGACACCTGCTGAAGGACCGTCTTTGGGGATTGCCCCGGAAGGCACATGAATGTGAATATCCGTCTCTTCCTGAAAGTTTTCCGGGATGCCTAGTTCGCGCACTTTCGAGCGGACATAGCTCAACGCAATTTCTGCTGATTCTTTCATGACGTCTCCCAGCTGCCCGGTCAAGGTCATGCGTTCCTTGCCTTTCATTTTTGACGCCTCAACAAACAAAATATCGCCTCCAACCGGTGTCCAGGCCAAACCGGTTGCCACACCGGTCTGAGCCGTTCGCTCGGCGATCTCCGGGAAAAATTTGATCGGCCCAAGATACTTTGGGACGGTTTTTGAGGAGACACGGACCGGTTTTTTTAAGCCATCGACCACCTCTTTGGCAACGCCCCGGCAGATCGAAGATATCTCACGCTCGAGGTTGCGCAGACCAGCTTCTCTGGTATAGGAGTGGATCAGCGTTTTCAGCGCAGTTTTATCGATCGTCAATTGTTTGCGTATCAGACCGTTGGCCTTTAACTGTCGGGGAATCAGATAGTTCTTGGCGATCATGATTTTTTCTTCTTCGGTATAGCCGCTGATCTCAATCACTTCCATCCGGTCTAATAAAGGCGAAGGGATCGTCGAAAGGACATTCGCGGTGGTAATGAACATCACTTTTGACAGGTCAAAGTCGAGTTCCAGGTAATGATCGGAAAAGCTGACATTTTGTTCGGGATCCAGGACTTCCAGCAGTGCTGATGCCGGATCGCCGCGAAAATCGCTGCCCACTTTATCTATCTCATCCAGCATAAACACCGGATTATTTGAGCCGGCCTTTTTCAACCCCTGGATCACGCGACCGGGCAACGCACCGACATACGTCCTCCGGTGTCCCCGGATTTCAGCCTCATCCCGAATCCCTCCCAGGGAAATTCGTACGAATTTCCGATTCAACGCTTTCGCGATCGAACGTCCTAAAGAAGTTTTTCCTACGCCAGGAGGTCCGACAAAGCACAAAATTGGGCCTTTCGGTTCTTTTGTAAGCTGACGGACTGCCAGATATTCCAGAATACGTTTTTTAACGTTCTTCAGGCCGTAATGGTCTTTTTCTAAAATTTTTTCAGCACCTTTGACATTCAGATTATCTTTGGTGTTCTCTTCCCAGGGCAGATCGAGAATCCAGTCGAGGTAGGTGCGTGACACCGTATATTCGCCCGCAGACGGGTGCATTTTGGAGAGGCGGTTCAGTTCTTTATTCGCGACCTCCCGCACTTCCTCGGGCATATTGGTGTTTTTGATCTGCTTGCGTAGTTCTTCGATTTCGATCGTCTGCTGGTCCCCTTCTCCCAGTTCTTTTTGAATGGCTTTCAATTGCTCTCGCAGGTAATATTCTCGTTGCGATTTGTCCATCTCACTTTGCACCTGCGATTGAATTTCCCGGCTGAGTTCGAGGATTTCTTTTTCTCTGTTCAATAAGACGGTTACACGCTGCAGGCGGATTTTCACATCAAGGGTTTCGAGCAGTTCCTGGCGCTCCTGCAGCGAGAAGCTCGGGTTTTCCGCAATCATATCTGCCAGGGTTCCGGGATCCTCGACGTTCAGGATCATGGTCAACACCTCATTTGAGATGTTATATGCCAACTGTGCGACGGAATTGAACAAGTCGCGCAGATTTTTAATCGTTGCAATCAGTTCCTTATCGTTTTCGTCTTCTACAATATCGTCTAAGGTACTGATCTTTCCAATATAAAAGGGTTTCTTCTGGGGGTAGTCGTAAATTTCCATCCGGGCAACCCCCTGGGCGAGGACATACATCTCTCCTTCAGGTGTTCGAATCATTTTAAGGAGTTTGACGACTGTACCGACGCCATACAAATCATCTGGTTCGGGTTCCTCAACATCAGAATCTTTTTGAGCGACCACACCAAACAGCTTTTGACCAGAGAGAGTTTCCTCGATCAACTTCATCGACTCTGGTCTGGAGACCGCGATCGGCATGGAAAGATAGGGATAGATTACGGCATTCCGTAACGGTAGTACAGGAATCTCTTCGGGAATACTATTCGTCTGTTCTTCATGCGATGAACCATTTAAGGCATCCAGCAATTGTTCCATAGCGTCTTTCAAACTCCTTCCTTCGTCTTTATGTAAAAGTAATCGGCACGTTGACGTGCGCGTCTTGGCCTTTCTGGCGTTTTACTAAGCGAATATATAACAATCCGTTCTCGTAAGAAGCAGTACTAAGTTGAGAGTCGATGGCTGTCGGAATCAAAAAGGTCCGTTGAAAGGCACCGTACATTCGTTCGATTCTGAGAATTTTCGCCGATTGCATTTCCGGACTGAACGAGCGCCGACCCCTGAGCACAAGATATCCTTCCTGATAGCTAAGCTCCAGCGCCTCTTTATCGATGCCCGTCAGTTCAACATGGAGTATCACGGCCGATTCGGTTTCATACATATCGGCTGCCGGAATCCAGCTTGAATAAGAATCCAATTTCCGGCGGGGAACGATTTCTTTTACAAGTTCTATCACGCAGTCAAGCGTTTCGTTCAGCCCAAACATGTCATCAACAGCATTCCATTTTGTGTACACTGGCATTGTCGTATTCCTGTTGGGCGTCTTCTTACTGGAGAGACATTCTTTAAACGCGTGTCTATAAAAATCCTACTTAAAATTTTCATCTTTATGTGTCAAGTTTAACCTGCTTTTTTTCTTTAGGAAGACGGATACGGTCCGCTAGACGGCTGATTCATCCATTTTGTGAGAAGGCTAATGCCGTAAATGGGGTACGCTGAGATTCGGGCGTAAAAACCATATCATCCTGATATTCAATAACTTGCATGATAAATGTCTCAGGATCGCAGATAGAAATACCTGATATGAGGTCTTGTGTAGGTTTCGTGTCTGTCAAGCTGCCGCTTACAGAAAACTCCATGAAAACGAGTGATTGCGCCTTGACAGCGTTCTACCTGTCTCACATGGCACGGTCTTTGTATGATGTAATACATCAGGATCCTGCACCATGATGTCGTCATAAAAAAGAGTCCGCGGACAAGTCATGGAAAAGGATTTGCCGGAAGAGAGCAGAGTGCTTGAAGCATATTTATTAACAGAAGAGATGCCGCAGCAAGTTACGGCGTTTCTAAAAATCGCAGATCCGGACACACGCATACGTGTAATCAGTTAGCAGGGGATCGGGACTACGATTTTTCAGAGTCATAGAGGAGATTGATTTTTATGAAAACGATCAACGCATTGCGCTTACAAAACAAAAATCTGTTTATCACGGTCGGCCTGGTAGTGTGTGCGCTGTTTTTCACGACATTCAGTGTTCAGGAACATATCCACGCTGAGTCCGACATGCGCAAAGGTCTCGAAAGTTTGAGTCAAACCTTTCGGGATATTGTGAAAGATGTCGGTCCGGCCGTCGTGTATATCAGTACTGAACAGACAGTGAGAAATCAGGCTCGGGGCACCCAGCACTTTCATGAATTTTGGGGCGACGACTTCATGCGGCGCTTTTTTGGTGATATCCCCCAGAATCGGGAATTTAAACGTCAGGGACTTGGTTCAGGATTTATCACGAGTGACGACGGATACATTCTTACAAACAATCACGTTGTGGAAAATGCTGATATCATCAAAGTCACACTTGCCGATAAGCGCGAATTTGATGCCAAGATTATTGGAACCGATCCTAAGACTGATGTTGCCGTGATTAAAATTGATGGCGATGATCTCCCGACAGTTACACTCGGTAGCTCGGATGAACTCGAAGTGGGTGACTGGGCGATCGCGATCGGTACGCCCTTTGGCTTATCTCAGACGGTGACGGCTGGTATTATCAGCGCTGAAGGACGCTCGAACATCGGGATCAACGATTATGAAGATTTCATTCAGACCGATGCTGCGATTAACCCTGGAAACAGCGGCGGTCCTCTGGTAAATATTTACGGGCAGGTCATCGGGATCAATACGGCGATTTTCAGCCGCAGCGGCGGTTATCAGGGCATCGGCTTTGCCATTCCAATCGACATGGCCAAATCGATTCAACACAGCCTGATCAAAGATGGAAAGGTCGTTCGGGGATGGCTTGGGGTCATGATTCAGGCTGTGACGCCTGAAATCGCGAAAGGCTTCGATCTGGAGGACACCACCGGTACTCTGGTCGGTGACGTGTTGAAAGGCAGCCCGGCCGAGAAAGCCGGACTCGAACGCGGCGACGTGATTATCACATTTGATGGGCAGGCGATTGACGGGCCGAACAGCTTGAAGAACATCGTCGCCAGGACCGCAGTGCAGAAGAAAGTCGATGTCGTCGTTATTCGGAACGGTAAAAAGAAAACCATCAACGTGCTTCTCGGTGAACAGCCTGGCGACAGCCAGATTACAGCTGAAGCACCGAGCGAAACCGCAGCAAGATTTGGACTGAGCGTACAGGAATTGACGGACAACGTTGCTAATAAGCTTGGCTACATCGGTGAGGACGGAGTCGTTATCTCGAATGTCGAGCCGCACAGTCCGGCCTCTGAGGCTGGTTTACGGCGCGGTGACCTGATCAAAGAGATCAATAAAAAGCCGCTTCACTCGATTGAGGACTATAATGATGCGATGAAAAGACTCGGCGATGAGAAAAGTTTTCTGGCTCTGATTCAACGAGGCGGAAACACCCTCTTTGTCGTCGTCAGCGCAGAATAAAGCAGGATCTCCCCAAAGGAGATTACTCAACCTCCGCCGTCAGGCAGTGCTGAACTGCCTGACGGCTCATCCTTTATGCCGCACACACAGAATATGTCACTCAAAACAAAACTGATCGGATTGATGGTTCTCATTTTAGGAGCGACGTTTCTTGTGTCATATACTATTTTCGATCGCGGTGAAGCCGAACTGCTGCAGCAAGTTGTTCAGCATGTCAAATCGCTTGAGAACGTTGGGAATGTCCTTGAAATCCAGCAATTTCTGACTCGAAGCGCTCAGAGGACTCTCCAGCATAATCTGCTGCTGCGAATGGGACAGGGGGGCCGCGCGGTACAGGTTTCCCTGCTCGATCTGCATCATACGGTCATCGCCAGTTCAACCCCGGAAGACGTAGGACTCTCGCTGAAAGAGCTTGAAGATATCCGGGTCAATCGCGCTGGCGATAACATTTGGGATCGCCTGCTGAAAAAGCATATCAATACGTATGATGTCACCTTTCCGGTGTATGAAAATGGGATGAAGCGCGGCTATATCAATATTGTCCTGATCATGAACGATCTGGAATATCTGATCAAAAAAGCTAAATATTCCAACATCGTATGGATCGGCATTATTTTTATTGCCGGCACTGCAATTGCAGTGTTCACTGTGAATCGCTTTACCAAACCAATTGAGCAACTCGTTGCTGCGTCAAAAGCCGTGGCAGAGGGAAATTTTCATACTCGCGTCAACAGCAGCGGCGGCGGCGAACTGCAAATTTTGATCTCGGGCTTTAATGAAATGGCTGCAAAGCTCCAGGAACATAAAGCTCTCGAACAGCGGGTGCATCGCTCCGAACACATGGCTGCCCTGGGCGAGCTGGGGGCCAGACTGGCGCACGAAATCCGGAACCCGCTCAACTCAATCAGCCTGATTGTCGATCACCTGCGCGATCGTTTTTCACCACAGGAGGCCCGTCGGCAGCAAAAATTCGATACGTATGTGACGAATATCAAAACTGAGTTACAGCGCTTGAACAAGCTGGTGTCTGACTTTTTACAGGTCTCACGTCCTTTACATCCCGATATGAAAGTTATTCCGCTTCAGCCGCTCTTGCAGCAAATCGTTCAACTGCTTGAAAATGAGGCAGCGCAGCGCGGCATAGACTTTTACCTTGACATTGAGTCAGACGACCTGAACATCCGGGCTGACGAAGGCTTGATGAAAACCGCCTATCTGAACATTAGTCTCAATGCCATTCAGGCGATGGAAGAAGGTGGGCGTTTATGTGTGAAAGCCGACACTTGTGCAGACGATCAGAAGACACACGGCCCGTTGTGCCGGATCAGTTTTACAGATACAGGACCAGGGATTCCAACACAGCATCAGGAAAGCATCTTTCAGCCCTATTTTACCACAAAAGAAGAAGGGACCGGTCTTGGGCTTTCGATTGTCAACCGCGTAATCGAAGATCATCGCGGTACGATTGATGTCAAGAGTGAAGAAGGACATGGGACGACGATCACCCTGTTGCTGCCGATCGCAGAGGGAGCATAAGTATGGAAGGAAAAATTCTCATTGTCGATGATGAAGCGATTCAACGCGAAATCGTGCGCGATATTCTTGAAGATCGCGGCTGTGAAGTCATTGTGGTCGGGTCGGGGGTCGACGCTCTGGAGTATATCAAACACGATCCGGTTGATGTGGTTTTGACGGATTTACGTATGCCCGGCATGGATGGGGTCGAACTCTTAGAACACATTAAGGACTGCGATCCGGAGATCGTTGTTGTCGTTGTGACAGCTTATGGGTCCCTGGAGTCCGCGGTTGATGCCGTTAAAAAAGGAGCCTACGATTATCTCGCAAAACCGCTCGGCAAGGAGCAGTTAACGCTGGTGGTCGAACGGGCTCTGAGCCGTAAAAAACTGAGCGATGAAAATCGATCGCTGCGGCAGGAACTTCAAGAACGCCACGATTTTCATAACATCATCGGCCGCTCTCCTAAAATGCAAGACGTCTTTAAAATGATCGAAAAAATCGCCCCGAGCGAATCAACGGTCATTATTTACGGTGAAAGCGGTACTGGCAAAGAGCTGGTCGCGCGAGCCCTGCACTATCACAGCAAGCGTAAGGATCGGCGTTTTCTGGCGGTCAATTGCGCCGCCATCCCCGACAGTTTGCTGGAAAGTGAAATGTTCGGCCATGAAAAAGGCGCTTTTACCGGCGCACACAGTCAGAAGAAAGGCCTGTTTGAGGAGGCTGACAACAGCACTCTCTTTCTTGATGAGATCGGAGACCTCGACATCACGCTGCAAGCCAAGTTGCTGCGGGTGCTTCAGGAGGGCGAATTTCAACGGGTCGGTGGCACACAGACCATTAGAGTCAACGTACGCCTGCTGGCTGCCACCAACAAAGAACTTGAGGAAGAAGTCAAGGAAGGGCGTTTTCGACAGGATCTGTACTATCGTCTGAACGTCGTCCCGATCTATTTACCTCCTTTACGCGCGCGCAGGGAAGATATTAGTTATCTGGCGCAGCATTTTCTCACAAAATACAATGCCAAACACGGCAAAGCGATCCAGAGCATCGCCTCGAATGTGACGAAACGCCTGATGGATTATCGATGGGAAGGCAACGTGCGTGAGCTGGAATCGGTGATTGAACGCAGTGTCATTCTCTCCGATCACGATCGCATCGAAATCGAGACTCTGCCAGAAAAACTCCAGGAGGCAGTTTCTCCTCCAGCCCCGCAGGACATCAGGAATTTCAGGATCCCTGACGAAGGGATCTCACTGGAGCATCTCGAACGCAGTCTGATCGAGTCGGCTTTGAAGAAAAGTAACTGGAGCATCAAACGTGCTTCAGAATTATTGGGTATCAGCTATAAAACCCTGCAATACCGCATTCAGAAATATCACCTGAAAGACTGATGTCTCAGGTCATGTAACGCTGCCTAGGAGGGCACCGATGGCTAAGGAAGGCTACGATCGGCTTGAAACGCACACCTTGCCGCCCCCACCAGCAGCAATGCGTTGTCTTGAAGCATGTTGGATAAAGGGATGATATCGGGACGGCAACCTCTTGTTTTCATATTCTCTGCTTTTCTCTCATCTTCCTGGCGAAAGAGTCCTTGACTTTTTCGCGGGCTCGTCGAGAGATATCTTCAGAAGAGCTGATCCGTCGTAATTGCGAGGAAAGAGTTTTGTCAAGAGAACATGGATGAGGGCAGAGGAATGAGTATTAGAGAAAATTATCAGAGAATACGCGGGGAAGTCCCCGATCATGTGACAATTGTGCTTGCCGCCAAAACCCGAAGTGTTGAAGAAGTGCTTGAAGCGATCGATGCCGGAGCTGAGCACATTGGCGAAAATTATGTGCAGGAAGCTGAAAAAATGTTGACGGCTCTTGGAGAACGTGCCCGTGAACTTGAGTGGCATTTAATCGGCTCGTTACAGAAAAATAAGATTAATAAGGCGCTGTCGATTTTTGATCTGTTCCAGACCGTTGACTCTCTTGACAGCGCAAAAGCAATCGATGCGCGGGCAGCTCGTATTGCTAAAGTGGTGCCGATATATGTTGAGGTGAATATCGGCAGTGAAGATTCAAAGTCCGGGATGCCTCCGGAATATGACGCTATTGAGCGACTGGTGCGGGAAATCGCCAGATTGGACAATGTGCGTTTGGAAGGTCTGATGACTATGGGAGTCTTTTCGCCCGATCCCGAGGAGAGCCGTCCCTATTTTCGTCAGGCCAGAAAGATTTACGATCGACTCGCGCTGCTTGACATTCCAAATGTTTCGCTGAAGACCCTGTCAATGGGGATGTCAGATTCCTATCAGGTCGCCATTGAGGAAGGCGCAAGCATGATTCGTCTTGGTACCATTGTCTTCGGCAAGCGGCAATATCGCTGAAAAAGGCGAAAAACGTGTGCGTTACCCGGCAGCTGTGCCCCTGCAGGATACACAGAACATTGTTCGCAGACATGAAGGAAGCGTATGGCAAGAATACATGGATTTGAGGTGATTCAGATACGGGAGATTCCTGAAATCAAGACAAAAGCGACCCACTTTACACATCTTAAAAGCGGCGCTGAACTGCTCTCTTTAGAAAATAGTGACGACAACAAGGTTTTTGGCATCAGCTTTCGTACACCGCCGGATGATTCCAGCGGCCTGCCACATATCCTGGAGCATTCAGTGCTCTGCGGCTCTCGAAAATATCCGCTCAAAGAACCGTTTGTGGAGCTCTTAAAAGGTTCTCTGAACACCTTTTTAAACGCCTTTACCTTTCCCGATAAAACCGTATATCCGCTGGCAAGCCAGAATCTGAAGGACTTCTACAATTTAATTGATGTATATCTTGATGCTGTTTTCTATCCCTGCATCAGCCGCCGTATTTTTGAGCAGGAAGGCTGGCACTACGAACTTGACGATCCTGCTCAGGCGCTGCGCCTCAAAGGCGTGGTGTTCAATGAAATGAAAGGCGCATTTTCTTCACCCGACAGTCTGCTGTATCGCTATTCTCAGCATTCGCTTTTTCCGGACAATGTGTACGGCTTGGAATCCGGAGGCGATCCAGACGAGATCCCGAACTTGAGCTATAAACAATTTAAAGACTTTCATACGCGCTATTATCATCCGTCCAATTCCCGGATTTTTTTCTACGGCAATGACGATCCCGAAGAACGTCTGCGCTTCCTTGATTCCCGTCTGAGGGATTTCGAGATCTCAACGCCTTCACCTGAAATTTGTCTGCAAGAACCTTTTGAAAAGCCTGCTGAACTGACGTTTTCCTATCATGTTGCTGAAGCAAGAGACGCGGAGAAAAAAGGGATGATGACGGTGAATTGGCTGTTCCCGGAAAGCGGCGATCCGCAGAGAGATCTGGCATGTGCTATGCTGGGGTATATCCTGGTCGGTACGCAGGCTTCTCCGCTGCGGAGAGCGTTGATCAACTCCGGCCTGGGTGAGGACCTCATCGGCGGCGGTTTGCATGATTCATTGCGGCAATTATATTTTTCCACCGGGCTGACAGGAATTGCCGTTGAAGATGCTGAAACCGTCGAAGGTTTGATCCAGGAGACCTTGAACGAGCTGGTACTAACAGGGATCGATCCCGATACAATCGAGGCAGCCGTAAATACCATTGAATTCCACTTGCGAGAGCAGAATACCGGCAGCTTTCCGCGTGGTCTTTCGCTGTTTTTTGCCTCACTGACTACGTGGCTGCACGGCAAGGACCCGATTGCGCCTTTAGCGTTTGAAGAGCCTTTGCGCGCAGTAAAACAGCAGATCAGGAATGAGCAGCAGTTCTTTGAATCCATGATTCAAACGTATCTGCTCGAGAATCCGCACCGCTGTACTGTCTTACTGAAACCCGATCCTGCAATCGAAAACATCCGTACAATCAATGAAGAGGCGAGGTTGGCAGAGGCGAAAGCTGTCATGACGCCCCAAGAGCTGGACGCACTTGTCGAACGAACGCGTGAGTTGAAACGTTGGCAGGAGACTCCCGATGCTCCCGAAGTTCTGGCGAAATTGCCGGGGCTGACTCTGGCGGATTTGGAGAAAAAGGGCCGACAGATACCGTTGGACGTCTTCAAGCACGATGATAGCGAGATTCTGTATCACGATCTGTTTACGAACGGCATCCTCTACCTCGATCTGGGCTTCGACCTGCATACCCTGCCGCAGGACCTGCTGCCATACGCAGCTCTTTTTGGGAACGCCCTGGTGAAACTTGGCACCCGCAGCGAAGATTTTGTGAAACTCTCACAACGAATCGGCCGCACAACCGGCGGGATCTGGCCTTCATTTCTCAACGCCGCCTTTCAGGGCTCGAGCAAGAGCGGCGCCTGGCTCTTTTTACACGGGAAAGCGACGATGAATCAAGTCGAAGATCTGCTTGGACTTATGCGGGATGTACTTTTGAACGTCACGCTCGATAATCGGGAACGCGTGAAGCAGATCGTGCTGGAAACAAAAGCCCGGAAAGAGTCCGGTCTGGTTCCCTCCGGCCATGTTTCGGCCCGTACTCGTCTGGGGGCCCATTTCCATGAATCCGCCTGGTTCTCCGAGCAAAGCAGCGGCGTTTCATCGCTCTTTTTTATTCGAAAATTGGCTTCAGACATTGAGGAGGATTGGCCGCTAGTCCTGGAAAAATTGGAAGAAGTCCGTCGGATTGTGATTAACCGCAGTGCGCTTGTTTGTAATGTCACCCTGGATGGAGACAACTGGGAACATCTCCAGCCAACATTACGGGCGGTATTGAGCGAATTTCCTGCCGCTGAATTGACGCGCGCCGAATGGAAGCCTCAGCCTTTTAGCTCCCATGAAGGGCTGACCATTCCGGCTCAGGTGAATTTTGTGGCCAAAGGCGCAAATCTTTACAAAAACGGCTATACGTATCATGGCTCGAGCGCGGTGATCACGCAGTATCTGCGTAGCTCCTGGCTCTGGGAGAAAGTGCGGGTGCAGGGTGGAGCGTATGGGGGATTCTGCTCGTTCAATCGACGTTCCGGGCTTTTCAGCTATCTGTCTTACCGCGATCCCAATCTGCTGAAAACGCTGGAAAATTACGATCTGACAGCCAAGTTTCTGCAGGATACGACGCTGGACGATGAGGAGCTGACTAAAACTATTATCGGCGCAATCGGTCAGATCGACGATTATCAGCTGCCTGATGCCAAAGGCTATAGCTCAATGGTTCGTTACCTGCTTGGAGAAAACGATGAATTTCATCAGAACATTCGTGATGAGGTCCTCAGTACAACAGTGCAGGATTTTAAAGATTTTGCGGAAGTCCTGGAGCGCGTGAGCGATCAGGGCGATGTCGTTGTCCTGGGTTCTGAAGATGCCATTCAAGCGGCCAACGCCGAACACGAAACAGCTCTCGAAATCCTGACCGTGCTCTGAAAATGTGTCTGTTCGCCTGTGAGATACGCTATGATGCTTTATCAGTGTACAGTGTGCTGCAAGATGTAGATTCCGCCTGCAATAAGCAGTCCGGCGAGCGCTGCGAGTGTAATTTTTACCCATGACCACGGGCGTTCACCTTGTACCTCGCCGGTTCGGGCATTCACAATGTATTGGAAGACTTTTTCTCGAAAGCGATAGGCTCCGAACCAGACCGGCAGCAGAAGGTGTTTAAAGGTGACGTCAGCATACTGCGTATTCAGCCGCGTGATTCGTTGCTCATCACCGCCAATATCTTCGTAAATGGTCGCCAGAATAGTTGGTTCCATTTTGTTCCTGGCGTCTTCAAAGCCGTGTTCGACATTGATGGTGTAGCTTTCCACGAGGAAGCCGCTCAGGTATTCTTCGGTATAGGGTACCAGATTTTCAAGATCCCAGGGAACGAGCCGATCACTTAATTTTTTGGGAATATTTTCACTCCCTGCGACGATTACATCATTAAACACGTTTCGAACGGTTCCACGAGCCGGATGCCACCTGGTTTTTCTGACAACGCGCTCTTTGGTCACATTTCTTCCGGATTCCATGGCAGTGTAGCGTTCGGTGACATAATAATATTCGCCGCGCTCTCCCGTGTAATCGGTCGTTGTTACAGCATCATAGGTCCAATAGGGAGAGTAGATTCCTTTCACCCCTCCTCTGCGGGCGAATCTTTTGACCTTATCAGGTATGAACCATCGTGATGCCAACCAGTGCTTGAACTGTGCGGCCGACGTTTCCTTATCGATTTGAAACGGCAATAACGATTGCGGCTTCAGCTTTTTCACAGAATGCTGTTGAGCAACAATGTCAGTGCCGCAAAAAGGGCAGGCTGAGGCGACAATATTATCATCAAACGTCGTTTCGGCTCCGCATGACTGACACGTAACGACAATATGATCGACAGTGTCTGCGTTTGACGCAGCATGTCGAAGATACTCGTGAAAGTCCTGTTCTTCAATGGCAATCGAACGATCGACGCTAATCTCATTTTCCGTTCCACAATAGGGACAAAGCAAAGAATTCGTGCCAGCCTTGTAGCGTACTGATGCCCCGCATTGCCTACAGGGAAAGATCTTTTCGGCCATAATATCATCCCCGGTTTTCATATACGTCGTGTAAACAGATCATCTGCCAGACACACGGAACGTGAAAAGCCGTTGCAGATTCTCATAGATGCCCCAGCCGATTTTCTCTTGACTTTTTCCGCACTGCTGGCAAAAATACGTTTTTCATGAAATGTGTATTCAAGGACGCATTCATATTTAAGCACGATCTTTCAGAATACGGGGCCTCAGGGTGAAGAGAAATCCTGTTTATAGACGTTTGCTGAAAATTCAAATCGCATGTATTGTGCTTTTGCTGTGCTGTATACTGCTTGTGAAAAGCTGTGTTCGAGGCAAGCAGCACAAAGGCTTTCAACAGATGGCGCCGGGCGTTACGCACAGGCAATCGGTCGTTCCGTCTCAGAAAATGGTCGTACTGCAAGAGCCTGAAGCAAGCGTCTCTCTCAAAAATCTGCCCGCCGTCCCGGTGGACTCTCCTTTAAAAGCGGTCATCGGTGTTGCCGGCTATTACCATAATAGCTTTTACGGTCGCCTGACCGCCAACGGTGAGCGTTACGAACCGACCCAATATACGGCTGCACATCGCACACTCCCCTTTGATACAAAGCTTCGTGTGACGAATCTTTCAAACGGGAAGCAGGTTTCTGTACGGATTAACGATCGCGGTCCCTTCAAAGCGGAGCGTATTATCGATCTTTCTGCGCGGGCGGCACAAACAATTGATTTGTTGGACGCTGGAGTTGAACAAGTAAAGCTTGAGGTGCTGAATTGACATCTGATACGTCGCTTTAGGCGCCAACAGCGACGTTCAGCGTACACGTCGCTGTTGATGTGAGGCGGGCTTATCTGCCGTAATATTTACTCAGCACATAGCGGGCGATCACGGTATCTTCTCCCCGGCTCTGACATTTCAGGTACAGTTCAAATTCCCGTACAGCATCTTCCGGAATGCTGCCAAGATCGTAAAGCTGCTCCAGCTTGAACGTTTCCATTTTGAGCGAACCGCCCAGTTCTTGCCGTGGCCGCAATCGAATATCACGCTCTCGCCGCCGCTGACTTTTCCCGGGCAGGATCGTCCCAAGTATGATTTCTCCCGGCGCATAATAATCCGACGGGGTCGGCGTGACTAGCGGGCCGGGGGGCGTTCCCCCACTGAGCGGATGTTCTTTCCGCCCGGGGTCGGGTGTTCCTGTCGAGGGCCTCATGGCGCGTGAACCGACCTGTCCGTCGCCAATTGTGCCTGTTATGACACCATCTGCTGTCTCAGAAGGCGAAGCAGCAGGCTTTTCTTGTAAAAGTTCTTCCGCCGTAACAGACACCGGTTCTTTGTTTTGCGTAAATTGTGGCTGAATCGTAGATCGTTCGCGGATCTGTAAATTGAGAACTGCAAGATGATAGTGCGCTTGGTTGTACTGATTGCAGGGCAGGTTCAGACGTCTGGCGATCGCAATGACGTCCTTGAATTCTTTGCTGGCAAGATCGCTGTTACTACACATCCGTTCGTGTAATAATCCCAAGGCCATGTGGATTCCGAGTGTGGACCTGGAATATGGTTGCCGCGCATCTTTTTGCCGCGCAATGGCTGAGAGGCTGGAGATTGCGTCTTCATAATACTGGATTGAAGCATGAAGCAGATTGTAGTTCAGGTAGATCTCCGCGATGGTAATATCTCCGAGTATTCTATACACCTCATGATTCCCCACCTGAGATGTGATCATCTGGATCGTCGCGGGATAATCCGGTGTCACGTTCTCGCCAGTCGCGGTAGCCGTGATTAATTGCCTGATGAACCAATCGTTTCTCCAGTCTCCGGGAGGAGAGGCATAGAGGCCTGCGACGCGCAGCCATTCAAAAAGTTCTGTCACAAAATCCACTGAACGAGGATTATAGAGAGTGTCGCTCAACGCTTTTGCTTCCGTGTAGCCTGAAAATGAGCCTTCGTTAAAGCGTTCGCCGATTTCCCAGATCGTTTTCAGTTCTTGACTGAAATCGCTGCATCCGATCGGACGTTCCAGAAAATGCTCGAAACTTTTTTGAACCGCTTTCTGGGTTTGGGCCTGCATATCATCCCAGTAAAATGATTCCACACGACGCCAGCTTCGTTCTCCAGCATTGTATTCATCATACATTTTTTGCATCTCCGAGACGTTGAAGCCTCGGCTTCGGGACGCTTCGAGCAGGGTGGACATGTCTCGCTCCCAGGCATCTTGCACACCTTTAATCTGCTTAGAGAGTTTTTTCAGGTTCAGTTTATCCAGGAGATCGGCAAGTTTGCGCGAGACTTTGACATGTAGTGAGTCCAGGCTGTTTGAAAAGGAATGCTTGATGAGTATAACTTTACTTTTCAGATCATTGACCACGCCCTTCACTCGATCGCCGATCTGGTTGACGACTGTCAGGGTCGTCCCATTAATGTGGGGCAGGTAGTATAAAATCGCCAGGGCAAACATAACGAAAAGAAGCAGTATCTTCACAAGAGAAAAGCCGTTGTGAGATCTCAGGGAACGACACATCATCATTACTCATACCTCCGCCTGGAATTCTGCGGTTAACAAATCTTGGGGAAGAGGATACAACTTTATGGATATTCAGACCTTAGATCAGCCCTGAAAAGAATGCAAGAAAAAAATGTCTTTTCGAGGGGCAAAAAACAAGAAAAATTGCTGTATGATACTGGAACAAAGCCTGAAAACGGCCCGAGATACACAATACATGCACAAGAATGAGGCCCTGTATCGATGTCGTTTCGACGGATGCTCCCTGCGCTCTGCCTGAAGCACGTTATCGCGAATATCGCTGGATCGCGAACACCTGCAATCTGCAAGGCAGCATATTTCTCAGGAGAATTTTCTTTATGGGGACAAAGAATCCAGGTAGCCTTGCAGAATCAGCACCGCCGCCATCGTATCGATCACATGTTTACGTTTCTTTCGCGTGACATTCGCGGCGATAAGAGTTTTCTCAGCAGCAGAGCTACTGAGGCGTTCATCCCAAAGGGTCACTTTGACGTCTGCCCCGAGACGGCCTTGCAGGCGTCGTGAAAATGTGAGCACTTTTTTGGCCTGCTCGCCAAGACTATTGTCCATATTTTTCGGCAGTCCGATCACAATCTCTTCGACCTGATTCTCTTGTGCAAAATTGATAATAGCCGGAAAATCCGTCTTCTTTCCTGCTCTGCGTATGCTTCCTGCTGCCTGAGCGGTCCATTTCAGTTCATCGCTGACAGCCATGCCGATTGTTTTGTCTCCTACGTCCAGACCGAGTATTCGTCCCATAAAAATTTACCAAAATGTCAACAGCATAAAAAAAGCCCGACACACACATTGCTGCGTCGGGCATCGCACTAATGGACGCTACTGGATTTGAACCAGTGACTTCTGCCGTGTGAAGGCAGCGATCTACCGCTGATCTAAGCGTCCAGTCAATACAAGCTTGTCTACAAAGGCCCCGGAAATTTGTCAACATTAAAATTGAAAAAAGTTTAGACAATTCGGCCGAATTTTTTTTCCAGGTCTCCGAGAGAGATTTTGATCGCAGTCGGGCGTCCATGTGGACAGGTGTAGGGCAGAGCCAGCTCGTCCATTTGTTTCAACAGGGCGATAATCTGAGAATCCTGTAAGCGCTGATGCGCTCTGATGGCTGTATGACAGGCCATGACTTTCAAAACCTGATCGATCTTTTGCTCGATGGTGCTGCTTTTATGTGCTTCATAACGGTCGATGATGTCGTAAAGGAGCTTTTTGTAATCGGATTTCGCTAAAAGGGCTGGTACGGCTTTGAGCAGATACGTGGTGCCGCCAAAAGGCTCCAGATCAAAGCCATGTTCATGTAAGGAGTCCAGATGTTCTTCAAGAATTGCCTGTTCCCGGTGCGAGAGTTCGAGAGATACTGGAAATAAAAGTTGCTGAACTTCAAAATCCTGGGTCTGAAACTGCGCTTTATATTTTTCGTAGTAGACTCGCTCGTGAGCTGCGTGCTGGTCGATAATATAGAGGTCCTCGTTCGTCTGGGCCAGAATATAGGTATCATCGAACTGACCGATCGGTCTCAATCGCCCGAACAGGGCATAGCCGTCCGTGACAGGATGAGGCAGATGCTGTTCGGAGGCCGGTGAGGGACCGGCTGCAGGCCGATGCTGCACGTTGCAGCACGTTGGGGAGTGTTCAGTGTCTTCCTGGCGAAACGCTGCTGTGACAGCGTTGCTGCTGCCGTCTCCGGGGGGCGAGAGCTGAAAATTTGTCCGGGCTGTAAGCGGCAGGCGTTTCTGTGATGATTCCGGACGTCCCGGACTGAAGTTCGCGGGAGAATCATCGGACGCAGCATTCTGCGGAGTAAACACCGGATTGTCGCCCGGCGCAGGGGCTGTTCCAAAGGATGGAAGTGATCGTGTGTTGAGGGCTGCGTTGAGGGTTTTACGGATGCTTTTTACGACCAGCTCATGAATCGACTGGGAGTGGACAAAGCGAATTTCGGTTTTGCCTGGATGGACATTGACGTCCACCAGCTGGAGAGGCAGGGTGATAAAAAGAAAGACGACCGCATGGCGACGTTTGGGGACGAGTGTATCGTAGGCCTGCTGGATGGCGTGAATAATCGTTTTATCTTTGATCGGGCGGCCGTTGACAATGGTTTTTTGATAGGTCCGGCTTGCGCGATTGCAGGAAGGAAGGCCGATAAGCCCGCGAATTTCGAGACTGCCGGCAACATCACGAATCTCGACCAGTTCGCGGACAATATCCCGTCCGAATAAGCCGGCGACGCGCTGTTCGAGGCTGCTGCCTGCAGGCAGTGAAAGCTGCTCTTTCCCGTTATTTTTCACACTGAAACCGATCTCAGGATGCGCCAGGGCCTGATCGCTGATAATCCCGTTGATATAGCCCATCTCCGTACCAGGGGATTTGAGAAATTTTAAACGGGCCGGGGTTTTATAAAAGAGATCGTTGACTTCGATATAGGTGCCGGGGCTGGAACCGGCGTCAACAATATTGATACAGTGGCCGCCGTGAATTTCGATGCGGGTTCCCGCGATTTCGTCGCTGGACCGGGTCAAGAGCTTCAGCTTTGAGACCGAGGCGATACTGGGAAGAGCTTCTCCGCGGAAACCGAGAGTTGAAATTGCAGAAATATCCCTGGTAGAGGAAATTTTGCTTGTGGCATGGCGCTCGAATGCCAGCCGGGCATTGTCCCGGCTCATGCCGTGCCCGTTATCTTTGATGCGAATATACGCTTTTCCTCCGATCCCGATTTCGACATCAATCTGCGTCGCTCCGGCATCGATGGAATTCTCAATAAGCTCTTTGACGGCCGAGGCCGGGCGCTCGATGACTTCTCCGGCAGCGATATGATTAGCAACCTCATCAGGCAGAACATGAATGTTCGGATTCATACCTCTGTATTCTCATAGGTCTCATGCGGACTTCACTGCGTTTGAACGCGCACGGCTTTATGGCACTACTCATTCCAGAGCGCTGGACCTGTACTGATCTCGCTCGGCTGCTTGCAGTGCTCATCGTCCCATCATGAGAGTTTCGCTGTTATTTTCTTCCCACCAGGGTTTTTAAGACCTTCACTCCGATAGACATACCAATATCTTTACTGAACTCAAACAACTCGGAAAAGGATAAATCCTCCATCGACAGGCCGACTTCCTCCAGAGATTCTTTGAGGTATGCAGTACTCCTCGCCTTGCCGGTCTTTTTCCTGCTTTTCAGACCGCTTTTTTTAATTTTTTTCATCCAGACCACCGGTACATGTGTCGCAGGATGATGCGTGCGTTCGGAGATAAAGGGAAGTTTAATGCCGTTCTGCAGCTCTTCATGGAAGGTGACCTCGAAAATATCAGCTGGGATGTAGCGTCCATGTTCGTTGACCAGCATCCAGCCCAGCTCAATATAGAGTTCTTCCATAATATCAGAGGGTTCCTGATGGGGCGGCGGTGAAGGCCGCGTCTGTTCGTGCGCGGCATGGCGTGTATTAAAACCGTGTCCGTAACGATCATATTGTTGCCGCGTCTCCGGCTCTGATAAGACTTCATAGGCTTCGGCAGCTTCCCGAAAGCGTGCTGCAGCGCTTTCATCGCCGGAATTTCGGTCCGGATGATATTGCAGGGCTGCACGCCGGTAAGCGTGTTTGATCTCAGCATCAGATGCGGTTTTCTCGACTCCAAGAACTTCATAATAATCTCGTTGTGCCATACGCGTATCCTTTTCTCATGATGCCGCTTGGAAATACGGTGTGCTTTCCGGGTGAAGTTCGGCTGTTGTGCCAAAGCATTCTTGTCAAGCATAACCTTCTTTCCAGGAATGCGTCAAGTAGAATTTTACACATTTCCCGTCAACTCAAACCGCGCAGTGTTTCTGCATGCTTCTCACAAGTTTCCCGGCAAGTTCTGCCATGCTCGTTTAAAGGGCTTTGAGTGCTGTCTGTGAAAGCTTCCTGCTCCTTCTTCAACCGTGTCAGATTCTTGTTCTATGGAGCCTGAAACACTCCGCTTTTGCCCCCGCTTTTCCGTAAAAGGCGAATATCGGAAATGCTCATTCCTCGATCCACGGCTTTACACATATCGTAAATGGTGAGGGCTGTGATGCTTACGGCAGTCAGAGCCTCCATTTCCACACCAGTTTTGCCGGTGACGCGCACTGTGGCCTCAATATCGATCGCCGCTGTTTTTTCGTGACATCGATAGTGAATTGCTACGCTGCTGATCGGCAGGGGGTGGCACATCGGAATCAAGGCGCTCGTTTGTTTGGTCCCCATGATGCCGGCAACCCTGGCGACCTCCAGCACATCACCTTTCCGGATCTCTTTCTTGACAATCATGTCGAAAGTTTTCGGCTGCATGGATATTGTGCCGCTGGCGCAAGCTTCGCGTTTGCTGATCGTTTTGTCGCTCACATCAACCATTCTCGAGCGTCCCTGATCGTCAAAATGTGTTAAATCGTCCATAAATTTTTTTTACGTTCTGAAAAGAAATACAAGAACATAGATAAGAAATTTCAGTTCCGAAAACAGACTAAACTGTAAACAGCTCTCTTGCTGCGTCTGCTGATCGTGCTGCAATGAAGTCCTGAGAAAATGCCTTGTTGCGTTTCGCGAGTCTTCTGCTGTCTCAGGCAGAAGAATCGGCGGCACAATACTTGCTCTGTCAGATACTGTCAATACTCTTTGTGCTTAAATCACCATGCTGTGTGTCCGAATGTGCCGGACAGCGCTAAACGGACTTCAGCCTGAACAGTGGAGGTACTTATGATGAGAAAAATTATTGTCAGTCTGTGTTGTGGCATGTTGTTGCTGAGCGGGATCGGATGTGGGACGTCGTATCGGATGCAGCAAGGCGCTGCTGCCGGGGCAGCACTTGGCGCAGTCATCGGCCATGACATCGGAGAGGATACGGAAAGTGCCCTCATCGGAGCGGCTGTCGGCGGCGCTGCCGGAGCCGTCATTGGGGATGCCATTCGAGAGCATGAACGTGAACAATACGATGGCAGTACGTCTTCGAGCCAAAGAACCAGCCCTCCTCGCCGGTATTAGCCGTTGCTGCACGAAGAGAAGCAACGACGCCATGGTGCGGCCATATCAGCGTCCGTTTTTTAATAAAAGATCTCTGTTTTGATCTGGTTATGAGGCACGCCCTTCTCTGTGAGGATGTCGTGGACGTCGTAAATCATATCGCAGTTACCGCAGAGATAATAGCAGACATCGGGTGCCAGTGTCTGAGTTTTCAGATAATCGCTGACCCGTCCGTAAAAATCGCCGCCTTTTTGGCGGCTGACGCAGGAAATATAGCGCTGCGGGTCATAGTCGTCCTTGTGATAGCAATCAGCAAGCCAGCGCACACCGTGTAATAAGGTGAAATTGAGTTCTGCTTCGCTTTGGGTAAAAGCATGAAAAGGCGCGATTCCGCTGCCAGTGGCAATAAAGTAATGCTTTTTGGCGGCTGAGGGCTTCTCGAGCTGAAAATAGCCCATCGGGCCTTCCAGTTCTAATATCTCTCCTGCCACACAGTTGCGCAGGGCCTGTGAGACCCGGCCGCCATCCACGACTGTAATCAGAAATTTCAAAGACTGCGTGTCCTGCACTCCTGAGTAAATCGTGTACTCGCGCGCCTCGAAACTTCCGGGTTTTCCGAGCATTGCATATTGGCCGGGGATAAAGTGCAGGCCGTTTCTCTCGATTTGTAAGAGACAGGTTGAGGAGGTCAGATCGCGGACCGATTCGACGCGGTGGAGTGATTTGGGAAATTTTGAGGGGAGCGGAGTGTCCTGGGCTGCGGTTTCGGCTGCTTCGATTTCAAAGAACGGCAGATCAGCATTTTTCGGAGCGCTGATAACCCCGGCCTTTTCCTGTACAATGGCTGAGCGGGGGGAAGTGCCCCGAATGCGGACTTTAACGTCTTTCGGATTGATTTTTCGTGCAGGCTTGTTTTCTTTCGAAGAGGATTTGGCTAAGGGGAAGCGGACAAAGAGCGTATAGAGCACTCGCAACATGTGGCGCGGCGTTAGAAGCACATTGTTGAGCCATTGGCTGGCCAGGGGGCAGGCACAGTTGCCGTCGGCAATATACTTTTTGACTGTTTTGGCTTGCTCTGAGTTGAGAAGCGCCGGCACATCGTAGTCCCAGTCCCGTACATTGCCCATTGACTGCTCGCCTCCAAGAATGCAGCAGGCCCACATTTCGCCGTCGTGATCCATGTGGATATTGGCCAGGCCACCGTAACAGGGCGTCACCTGCCGTCGCTGCCGGAGAATTTCGACAGCAACATGATAGTAGCTGATACGGATCGCTTCGGTGACTCTGGTGAAAAAGCCCTTTTCTTTAATGTTGCGCACAATCTTCTCTGCAAATTCCAGGGTCAGTTTTTCATAGATTTCCGGAGACGGGGTGATCGGGTCTCCGATATTATGAAACTCCACGCGTTGTTCCGCAATTTCATGTCGATAGGCCTCAATGCCGCGCTGATGAACCCAATCCTCCAAATCGTGCAGGTGGTGGAGATTGAAATTGGAAATTACGGAACCGAGATCGACATGGAGTCTCGGATTTTTTGAGCGAAGCGCCAGCAGACGATCGATCGTTTCTTCCAGTTTGACAAAATTCCCTTTAATCCCGCGCAGGTAGTCGTGCATTTCGCCGACCCCGTCAATGGAGGGCTTGACCGAGAGAAATACCGAATCAGGCAGCAGTTCTTCCATATAGTCAAGAATTTTCAATGTGCTTTTCTCGATAGCTCTCGGAGCCAGGGAATTCGTGGGAATGCTGATCAGTCTGGGCTTGAGATGAATAAAGGCCAGACGGCAAATCTCAGGAAGATCCATGCGCATAAAGGGCTCGCCGCCGGATACGTTGAAAAAGTAGATATGTCCCAGATGTCGAAAGGTTTTCTCGATCTCATCGAGCGTAAGATCCCGTTTGGCGCGTTCTGGATTTTCCAAATATGTCCGTCCGATATTGCAGGTTTTGCAAAGACTGCGGCAGGCCGCCGTCACAGAGTAAGTAATGGTCAGCGGATTCGGGGAACGGATCAGTCCTCGTCTGGCAAGTTCGTACAGCGGGGCCCTGGGTGCGACTTCAAAAAGATATTCTTGTAATCTCATAGAAAAGCCTTAGTGTTATTTTTTCTTGGTGGTCGCGGAAAAGACCTGATAGTGACGAGCTTCGAAATTTTGGGCAAGGCTTTTACTCCATTTCACATTAGCGTCAAGAAGAGGATCGAGCTCCTCATATATCTGTACCGGTTTTTGAACTTGTTCAGATGGCAGTGTGCGATAGACTGACACGATAAAATATGGTTGATGGTCCTGAGATGTCAAGGATTTTCTTTGTCACGCCCATGAATATCAGGGATGTCGGCAGCTTGTACACATCTTGGCACAAATTTTGCCTGTTTAACGTGTCATGACAGCGTTGATCTCTTTAGCAGGATACAGGCTTTTCAGGAATCGTCGGGACAAGATGATGTCCCAGTCCAAAGGAGGAACAAAACATGATCGAGAGCAGTAAAACACGCTGCGTAGCGAGTAGGCTGCGTTACGGCATGGTTGGCGGCGGACAAGGCGCGTTTATTGGCGACGTGCATCGTAAAGCCGCTAAATTTGATGGAATGACCGAACTTATCGCCGGATGTTTTTCCCGTGATTATCAAAACACTCTGGCAACAGGAGCAGCCCTTGGAATCGATGCAAGCCGTCTCTATCAAACGTTCGAAGAGATGGCAAAGGCGGAGGGTGCACGTGAGGATAAAATCGATTTTGTCGTCATTGTGACCCCGAATAGCACCCATTATCCGATTGCCAGAGCCTTTCTGGAAAATGGCATTCATGTCGTCTGTGACAAACCTCTGACCCCGGAGCTTGCCGATGCCGAAGAACTTGCAGATCTTGCAGAAAGAAAAGGACTTTTCTTTTGTATGACCTATACTTATACAGGATATCCGATGGTCAAACATGCTCGCGAAATGGTGCAAAACGGGGCAATCGGCGAAATTCGCTTTATCAATGCCGAATATGCGCAGGACTGGCTGGCCACAGCAATCGAAAAAGACGGGCAGAAACAGGCGGCATGGCGCACGAATCCTGAATTCACGGGAAAGGCGAATTGTATCGGCGATATCGGCAGCCATACTGAAAATCTCGTTGCCTACATCAGCGGTTTAAGAATCCGTTCCCTGTGCGCTCGTCTCGATATCTTCGGTGAAGATCGCGTCTTGGACGATAATGCCACGGTTATGCTGGAATATGATAACGGCGCCAAAGGCTTATATTGGACATGTCAAGTCGCTGTCGGCCATGATAATGACCTCAAAATCCGCATTTACGGTACACAGGGGTCACTCGAATGGACGCAGGAAAATCCGAATTATCTGAAAGTCTCTCGTCTCGGACAGCCCACAGTCATGTTATCGCGAGGCCGGGATGAACTGCTTCCCCATGCCGCGGCATATTCGCGTGTGCCCGCCGGGCATCCTGAAGGCTATTTTGAGGCATTTGCCAATATTTACCGCACGTTTTTACATGCATTGTTACGCAAAAACGCTGGTGAAGACTTGGGTGCGGATGAACTTGATTTCCCGACGGTGCATGATGGAATTGCCGGAGTGAAATTTATCGGGAAATGCGTTGAGAGTTCACGCCAGGGCGCTGTATGGCTTGACCTGTAATCGATCGGAGCCTGGAGTCGTTGACGTGCAAAGGGGGAGTCAGGGGTGCTGCTGCCGCTTTGCAGGGAAAATGTGAATTTCTGAGGAGAGAGTATTATGAGTAGACCTCTGACCGTATTTAGTGGACAGTGGGCGGATTTGCCGTGTGAAACCCTGTGTCAGATGCTGAGTAAATCTTGCTTCGTACTCGAGCAGAGTCGGTCGTCTACAGTAAAATCGTTGCCAGCATGTCGCAGTTGAGCGCAAACAGTGCTGTCAGCAGAACATAGGTGCTCACGGTGACCAATTTCGAAGAGCTGCCGAGGGAGAGGGCGGTCCCCAGAGATTTTTTAGGGCTGAATCTCAAGCCGTCAAAGTTAACGGCGTAGAGCTCGTCCAGAATGAGATGGCTGAGATAGCCGAGGCCGATACTTCCGGAAATCAGGAGCGCATCCAGTGAGGACAGCGCAAAAGATCGCAGCAGGAGCAGCGCGCTCAAGCTTGCGATACCGATCGCGGGCAGCGAATGAAAAATGCCTCGATGAACTGTACATTTTTTGAACAATGCGCCGATGCCGTATCGGATTATCAGCGTTATCAGCGGCGGGACAAGCACCCAGGAGAAGAGGCTGATTGTGTGTTGTTGGAGAAAATAGAGGAAACTCATGCCTCCGCCGCATATTGCCGATACGCTGAATACAATTTTAAAGGATGTTCCGTGATCGCTGTCCAAATCGGGCAGAAACGAGCCGATAAAAGCGGCTGTAAACATATACAATGGCGTCAAAGGCTGTGCGACGATCTGCAGGTTTGTCACGCCGATTGCAGCGGCGTACCCTGTGATTAGTCCGGTGATGCTATGCGTCCGGAAATCTGCCATGTTTTTCTCAACGCGTCTGCTGAAACTGTGATACAAATTCTTCTTTATCAGGCTGGACAAATACAGACAAACACTCGTTACTGCATAGTGCTCCGTCTCAAGAGCATCTCTACGTTTTTACCATGCGATACGGTACGCTGAACCGGTGGGCGCATTGACGGCTTTGTTGATGCAGTTTTCCTCTGGCCCCATTCGCAAAGAGCCTGATGAAAGCGCTGATTGGCCTGCGACCACTCCTCGCTACGTGCGGAATGGCAGGAAAAGGCAGGCCTTGTCAAGAAAAAATTCTTTCAGATGAGGAATTACGCATAGCTTATGGGATGCTTTGAATTTCAATAACTTCTACAGAGCTCGTATCAGGGGAGGTCTGTATGGTTCTTTTCGATTGTGTGTTAAAAAGCATTGACACACAATCTGTGAAAAGGTCTTGATTGACATGCCGCTGAAAAAATCCGTTCCCCGTGTGGAGCGTACTTATACATTCTGCGGTGCTTTGGGCAGCCTGATCGTAAACGTCGTACCTTTTCCACGCTCACAGTCCACTCGAATTCAGGTCATGGACGATTGATCGGAGGCCGTTCAGCGGAAGTTTTTGTGATAATCCCCAGAATTTAGTTGAAAAATTCGTCCGAATCGTAAAAGAGGGTACTGCACTTGTGCCGGAGGGATCTCCGTGTGTGCTGAATAGAATATGATATATAGAATGATAAAGTATGTTACAGATCCGAGATTTACACTATGAAATCGGCGACCGCAAGCTGTTAAATGGTGTCGACTGGATTCTTCAGGCTGGAAAGCGGGCTGCGCTGATCGGACCGAACGGAGCCGGCAAAACCACGATGCTGCGCATCCTGACCGGCGAGATCGGTGATTATCACGGCAGCATTATCACCCCGAAAGGCTATCAAATCGGCTACTTGCCGCAGGAAGAAATCGTGCCTTGGCATGGCTCGATTCTGCGGATCGTTTTACAAGGGCGGAACGAAGCCCTGGAGATCGAGAAGACACTGGCGGAACTGCATGATGCATTAAATGCTCCGGATGCTCATCATGATGCCTTGCTGGAGCAGATCGGACATCTCGAGCATCGCTATGATGCTCTGGATGGCTATCGGCTGGAAGCAGATGCAAAGGCGATTCTGGCCGGTCTGGGTTTTCAAAATGCCGATTACGAACGTCCGCTGCGGGAATTCAGCGGAGGCTGGGGGATGCGCGTCCATCTGGCACGTTTGCTGCTTCAAAAACCTGATCTGCTGCTGATGGATGAGCCGACCAACCATCTCGACATTCCGTCTTTGGAATGGCTGGAGAGGTATCTGCTGGATTTTGCAGGCAGTGTGGTAATTGTGTCGCACGATCGTTTTTTTGTTGACCGGCTGGCTGAAGTAATTTATGAACTGGATCGGGGAAAATTGGAAGAATACGCCGGGAATTATCATTTTTACGAACGCGAGAAAGAGCAGCGGCTTGGACTGCTGCGCAAAAGATGGCAAGAACAACAGGCGGAACGCGAGAAGCAGGAGAAATTTATTCAGCGCTTCCGCTATAAAGCCACAAAAGCCAGACAGGTTCAGAGTCGGGTGAAGCAGTTAGAGAACATGGAAACGATCGAGCTGCCTCCGCCGCCGCGCCGGCTTGATTTTCACATTCAGGTCACCCTCCCGAGCTATAAAGACGTTCTCCATCTGAAAGATATGTCTTTCCGTTACGAGACAGATTGGGTCTTGCAGGACGTCAATCTCTCACTGTATCGCGGCGAAAAAATCGCCATGGTCGGCGTGAACGGCGCCGGAAAAACGACTATGACCCGCGTGATCGCGAAAGAACTCACGCCGCAGCAGGGCCGTGTGGAGATTGGCGAACGGGTGACGCTCGGGTATTACGCCCAGCATCAGGTCGATGCGCTGGACCTGAATGCGTCGATTTACGACGAAGTCGTTTCCACTGCCGCTGATGGGTATCGTCCGCGTGTCCGAGATATTTTGGGCCTTTTCCAGTTTCAGGGCGACGATATTTATAAAAAAATCGGTGTCCTTTCCGGCGGAGAAAAGGCGCGGGTCTCGCTGACGAAAATCCTGTTATCGCCGGTAAACTTCCTGATTATGGATGAACCGACCAACCATCTGGATATGATGTCGAAAGAGGCCCTGGAACATGCGTTGGTACATTATGACGGCACGTTGATTCTCATTTCTCACGATCGCTATTTTCTGGATAAAATCGTCGGTCGTGTCGTAGAGCTTCAGCACGGCCATCTCAAACAGTTTGCCGGTAACTATTCGTACTATCTGGAAAAACGCGACAGCGAATCGGATCTTGTGGTGCATGCTGCGGTAAAGGCAGAGGGATTGTCTGTTGTCCGAAAAAACAAAGAGCAAAAGCGTCTGGAAGCTGAGGCCCGCCAGATGATCAGTAAGGAACGGAACCGTCTGCGCAAACTGGTGAATGGTCTGGAAAGCACCATTGAAGACATGGAAGCGCAGAAGGAGGCGCTGGAATTCGCGATGGCAGCACCGGAGACATACAAAGAAAGTGAAAGAGTTGTGAAACTCCAGAAGGAGCATGCGAGCGTGAAGAAGGAACTCGAGGATTTTTACCGGCAGTGGGAAGAAGCCCAGCTTGAGATGGAAGCGTTGATGGAAACGCTGGCAGAAAGAACTGTTTGAACACAAGCCTGCGAGAAAGCGTATGGACCAGGAAAAGAAAGCCGCTGTTGCTGGTGTTGTCTATGGAATCGCTGCTTTTGGAATTTGGGGAGTGCTGCCAGCCTACTGGAAATTGCTGAAGACTGTCCCGCCGTTGGAAATCCTGAGTCATCGCATTATCTGGTCGCTGGTGTTTGCAGGCGTGACTCTTCTGTTCAAGGGCGAATTGGGTGAGGCCCGGAGAGCATGGAATGTCCGCAGCACCAGAAATTCGTTATGTCTCAGCGCGACCTTGATCGGCGTGAATTGGGGCACATACATCTGGGCGGTCAATACGAACCATATCATTGAAACCAGTTTGGGCTATTACATCAGCCCACTTTTCAGTATGCTGCTTGGTGTGCTGATCTTTCGGGAAGACATGAATTTTTGGCAATATATCGCTGTCGGGCTGTCTGCCGTCGGAGTCGGCTACCTGACCCTTCAGTACGGAAAATTTCCCTGGATTGGCTTCACCCTTGCGCTTTCCCTCAGTCTGTACGGTCTGTTGAAGAAAGCGGTGCCTGTGGCGTCATTGCAGGCGCTTACGATTGAGACATTGTTAATTTCTCCGCTTTGTCTCGCCTTTTTAGGCTACCAGGAGTTTCGTCATCAAGGCGCATTCGAACAACACGCCGTTTCAACACAGGTTCTGCTCGTGCTCGCCGGTGTTGTGACTTCGCTGCCTTTATTCTGTTTTGCCCAGTCTGCGAAAATGATTCCTTTGTCGCAGGTCGGGTTTTTACAATATCTGTCTCCAAGTCTGGCGCTCCTGCTCGGTATATTTGTGTATGGAGAAGCCTTTAGCCAGGCTCATGCCGTGAGCTTCATCTGTATCTGGACAGCGTTGTTGATCTACTCTTTTTCCGGAACATCGTTCATGCGAAATCTGGCAGTCCTTGTCAAGCCGCGCTGGATTTCATAGAAAGGAGCTGTGATCCATAAAGGATGTTTGAGAATGGGATACTTTCGGCATGCAGAAGAGCCAAATCGTCGGAAACGGAACGATTGAAGAGCTGACTCAGGAGCAGAACTGACTGCAGTATCCGTCTTCATGTCTCTATGCCGGGGGCCACAAAGACATGGTCTCCCCGAAATTTTTATACACAGCAGCGCGGAAAATACGAAATAGAAGGGAGTGGAGAGCGTTCGAATTCAGGACGACGCGACGTCTTCTGGTCCTTATTTACGCTTCGGGTTTTCTTCACAAAACATTCTCTTATGATGCCGAAACAGTATATCGCTGAGGTGATCGAGAGCAGTACAACTGAGTTGAGTGCCCAAACACGAGTACTGAACGGGTCGCCGCCCTTTGGATCGTTTGTGAAAGTCGGGACCTCGCCGATGAGTATTGCAATGATTTGCGATATCATAACCGGAAGCAGCGAGCCGAACCGTCAGCCGGTTGCTTATGGAAAAAGTGAAGAAGAACTCAGAAAAGAACAACCGCAGATTTTCGAACTGCTGCGTACTGAAATCAGAGCAAAAATTGTGGGGTACAGTCTGGACGGCGTGATCAGACAGTTAGTGCCTCCGCATCCTCCCAGACTGCATGATTTTGTGTATGTCTGCACTCCTGAAGAAGTACAGACGTTTACGCAGCAATACGACTATTTCAGAACCCTGGCGGGAATCGGTGGAAGCCTCAGTGATGAACTGCTGATTGCTGCGATTCAGCAGAGCTGCTCGTGCCAAAGCGGCTCGGCGCGGGCTTGCCTGATCCGGATCGGCAAGGAGCTTTCCCGTTTATTTCGGGATGATTACGATCGCCTGGAATCGATTTTAAAACGGATTGTTCTGTAGAGCGTTAATGCGGTTGCTGGCAAGTCGTGCGCCTCGGATGTCTCGCGCGAAGTTGCGGGGATTGATAATGCGCTGTTGAATCGGGAATATGCTATGAATGAGCGAGTTAGAGAGATTGGAACGGTGACTTGCGGCTCTTTGACGGAAGGGATCGAGATGCGGCTGGCTCCCTGCCAGAGCATTGAAGATGTGAAAGCCGGAAAATTTGTCGTGATCGAAGGGCGGAAAAATGATTTTTTTTCGATGATCACCGATGTGCGACTTGATACCGCTAATCGGCAAATCGTGCTGCATCCCCCAGAACGTGGCGATATGTTAATGCGGGAAGTGCTGTCCGGTACGAGTGCGTATGCCACGATTCTGCTGCGCCCGATGCTCATGGTCCCGAAAGAGGGGAATGGAGAAGAGCGCACAGAGGTGCTCCCGGTCAAGACGATTCCAGAGCATTTCTCAAACGTATTCGACGCGTCTGAGGACGATGTGAATCAGATTTTCGGGGATGAAGCGGCAAGCGGCGGGAAGTATTTCTTTCTTGGGACACCTCTGGACATGGAGACGCCGGTCTGCCTGAATCTGGATCGTTTCGTCGAACGCAGCAACGGCATTTTTGGGAAAACCGGAACCGGAAAAACCTTTCTCACACGTCTGGTTTTATGCGGTCTGGTCAAGCAGGAGAAAGCGGTCAATTTCATCTTCGACATGCACAGCGAATACGGCTGGCAGGCCACCCAGGAGGCCGGAAAAGGCAAGGGCAGCTTTGTGAAGGGACTGAAACAGCTTTTTGGCAGTAGAGTTGCCATTTTTACGCTGGATCCGGAATCAACCCGGCGGCGAAACGTGCAGGCGGATCGTGAAGTACAAATTTTCACAAATCAAATCGCGGTCGAAGACATTGCCCCTTTACAGGATGAACTGCGTTTGAATCCGACCGCTGTTGAGGCAGCCTATCTGATCGTCGCAAAATACGGTAAGAACTGGCTTGAAATTCTCATCACACGAGGAGAAAAAGACATCAAAGGTCTGGCTGACGAACTGGGGGCGCATCCGGAATCTCTTTCGGCGCTGTACCGCAAGCTGCGACGCTTGACGGATTTTGATTTCATCACCATGGGCGGGTCGAGCGAGGATATTGTCTCGACCATGATGGATTATATCAATCGGGGTATTCACATTGTGCTCGAGTTCGGCCGTGAGACCAGCATGCTGGCCTATTTGCTGGTCGCAGGCATCATCACCCGCCGTATCCACGAACTGTACGTCAAACAGACCGAGATCTATCATGCGTCGCAAGATTCGGCAGATAAGCCGAAACATCTGGTGATTACGATCGAGGAGGCCCATAAATTCCTCAACCCCCACACTGCAAAACAGACGATTTTCGGGATTATCGCGCGGGAAATGCGGAAGTATTTCGTCTCGCTGCTGATCGTCGATCAGCGTCCCTCGGGCATTGATGACGAAGTGATTTCGCAGGTTGGAACCAGGATTGTAGCGCTGCTGAATGACGAGAAAGATATTCAATCAGTGTTGACCGGCGTGAACAACGTCGGCGGCCTGCGCAGCGTGCTGGCCAGTCTTGATTCCAAACAGCAGGCCCTGGTGATGGGGCATGCTGTGCCGATGCCGGTTGTGGTGCGCACTCGAAATTACGACCAGCAGTTTTATAACGATATGGGTTTTCTTTCACAAGACGAGCAGGACCGCCGGGCCATGCAGGATGAAGAAGACGTCTTCGGCTAGTGCCGGATGGTTTTGGCACACTCTGCGCTTGCTGTGACGACAAAAACTTGACAATTTTCCCCCTCGTTGTTTTTCTTTCTTTGCTGAGCATGTATGCGATGTATAACATCAGGGAACATGATGGGGCTGAGAGGGACTGGCGTCTTGCTCTTGACATTTGGATAACGCCGGTGAAGTCGCTGATGAAAGTACAGGAAAAGAAATTCTCCGCGAAGATTCTGAAAGAAATGCGTGAACTCCAGGAGGAAAGCGCCGGAATTCAGGATCGCCTCTCACGAATTGAAACGACGCTGCACAGCTTGCTGGGGCATGTCAAACAGTTGATTCCAAACGGCTCTTTCGATGCGAATTACGTCAATATCGATCAATTTATCACGGAACAGATCGAACATAGCCTGACCGAACAAAAATCGCTGAAAAGTGCAGTGCCTCTGAGTCCCGAGCTTTCTGAAAACAGGAATTGGGAATTTTTTGTCGCAAAGAACGGAGGATTTGATGAAATACTCTATATGACCGTGCAGGATTTTTTAGCCCTTAAAGATATCAATCCCGTGCAGTTTGTGATTTTCTTGGCACAGAAACGCGATAAAGAAGTTGATGAGGGCTTTCGACGTTTACGAGCTGAATATAGAAAACTTGAAGGGAATCAGCTCCAGAGTCATTTTACGAAGCTCTGGGAGCAGCATCATAGTCTTCTGAAAAAGAAGGTGATCCGAACCTGGAAAGAAGAGATCTTTCTGGAAGCCTTTAATAAATTCATTAACTGGCTGCAATGATAGGACAGCGTCAGAAAATGGTCAGAGTATCGGCATGTTTCTCTCCGAAGAGGAGGGGGGCGCGTGGGGTAAGCATTATCTGATACTGTTGAAGAAGCCTGGATACAGCGTGAAATCTGGGAGTGGGGAAGGACAGGAAGAGGGAAGATCGTCAGTTCTTTCAGGCTGCCAGGCTGAAACGCTGAGCATACTATGAACTTAATCGCCGATATCCGCAAGAAAGCTGCTGCAAACAAAAAAGCAATTGTATTGCCTGAAGGTATGGAGAAACGCACGATCCTGGCTGCAAAAGACATTCTGGCCGAAGATCTTGCCGTGCCGGTGTTACTGGGGGATACTGCTGTCATCGCCAGCCTGGCCGAAGAGTCCGGTCTTGACATGGGAGTTTTGCAGGTTGTGAATCCCGAAAGCGCCGATCATCTCGATGAATACGCAAAGATCTATTTTGATATGCGTGCCGCTAAAGGCAAAGCGATTTCCGAAGATGAGGCACTTGCGACATTGAAAGATCCGTTGTATTACGGAGCGATGATGGTGAGGCAGGGTGAGGCTGCGGGTAGTTTAGCCGGGGCCGTGAATGCTACTGGAAAAGTGATCTCTGCCGCCGCACGTGTCATCGGTACGAAACCAGGCATTAAAACGGCATCCAGCTTTTTTGTCATGATCATGGACAAACCGGACTTTGGGCATGAAGGCGCCCTGATCTACGCTGACTGTGCATTATTGCCGAATCCTGACGCCGAAACCCTGGCTGACATTGCAATCACTACAGCTGCGAGCGCCAAAAATCTTATTCCGGGTTTCGATCCTAAAGTTGCAATGCTTTCATTTTCGACAAAAGGCAGTGCCGATCACGAATTAGTAGACAAAGTGTGTGACGCCACGAAGATCGCCCGGGAAAAAGCGCCTGATTTGCCATTGGACGGTGAGCTGCAAGCCGATGCTGCGTTGGTTCCATCGATCGGCGAGCGCAAAGCCCCAGGAAGCGCAGTGGCTGGCAAAGCGAATATTCTCATCTTCCCGAACCTGGATGTCGGCAATATCGCTTACAAATTGACCGAACGCCTGGCTGGAGCTGCCGCAATCGGCCCGATTATGCAGGGCTTTGCGAAGCCGGTCAACGACCTCTCACGTGGTTGCAGTGCCGAAGATATTGTCAATATGGTCGCCGTGACCTCCTTGCTGGCAGATTAGATTGATCAGTCGCCCCCAACATTGTAAGGCCGGGTATGTCATCATATCCGGCCTTACAATGTTGGGGGCGACTGTTTACTGCCGGTAGATGCCGCATACCCGAATTCAGGTATAATTCCCCTAAAAACATTATTATATATTTAACCCTTTGTTTTTCAAGAGATTATATGTTTTTTACGGGTTGTTGTACCGGAAATAAGGCATAGGATCGTTTAGCTGCTTCAAATGGGCTCCTGCTAAGTGAAGCGTATGGAATGTCTAATAAATAAAAGGCTTTCCTGTTCCTTAAGGCTGTTCGATCCTGAATGGCATATATTTTGTATCAGTTCATGCTGACAGCGCCACTGACATTGCGTTCTGCGCTTCCCAATATGCTGCGGCCGACAATTTCAGCAGTATCCAGTTTCTCTCTGGATCAGGCGGGTGGGTGCTGATCCACTGTTATCGTGCAAAAACAGAAGTACATTACAATGGATGTGAGAGACTCGTTTCAACGAGGAGCCTCTCATGAGTCCGGCTTGTGATGTGTGTTCTTGAAACACAAGAACGGGCATCGGGAAGCAGGATGTGAACAGATGATCGAAGTACAGAATTTACAAAAAACCTTTGGCCCGATCAGAGCGATCGACGGTATCAGTTTCAGCGTTGGACAGGGCGAAGTGCTGGGTTTCCTGGGACCGAACGGCGCCGGCAAAACCACTGCGATGCGAATGCTGACCGGCTTTCTGACGCCAGATGGCGGCAGCGCGAAGGTCTGCGGCCATGATATCCTGAAAGAGCCGATGAAAGTCCGTGAGTCACTCGGCTATCTGGCAGAACACGCTCCGGCCTACGATGAAATGACGGTGTCGGCATTTTTAAATTTTATTTGCGATGCCCGCCAGCTTTACGGCTCAAAGCGCGAAGCTGCTCTGGATCGAGTCGTGACAACCTGCTCGATCGAATCCGTCTTTCATCAGAGCATCGAAACCTTGTCAAAAGGCTATCGCCGTCGCGTGGGGCTGGCGCAGGCGCTCATCCACGACCCCCAGGTGCTGGTTCTGGATGAGCCGACCGACGGGCTTGACCCGAACCAGAAATATGAAGTGCGGCAGTTGATCGATTCGATTGCCGAAAATAAGTGTATTGTCGTCTCGACGCATATTCTCGAAGAGGTTGAAGCAGTCTGTTCGCGCATTATTATCATCGCTGCCGGCAAGATTCTGGTAGACTCCAGGCCTGCAGATCTGAAAGCGGAGTATAAGACGGATCTTTTCGAGATCTTCCGCAGAGTGACGGGCGTTGCGAACACACAGAAAGGAGCGATCGAATGAACGGATTTCTAGCAGTGTTTAAACGGGAATTACAGGGCTATTTTGCGACGCCGGTCGCGTATGTTTTTCTTGTGATCTTTCTCTTTTTCTCCGGCTACCTTCCTTTTAAAGCCAAATTTTTCGAAATGGGACGGGCGGACTTGAGTCTTTTTTTCGAGAATCTGCCTTTCTTGTTCATGGTTATGGTGCCGAGCGTGGCAATGCGCCTCTGGGCTGAAGAACGCCGCAGCGGGTCGATCGAACTGTTGCTGACATTGCCGATTAGCGTAACACAGGCGGTGTTGGGAAAGTTTGTGGCCGCCTGGACTTTCATCGCCATCGCGTTGCTTCTGACTTTTCCAATGCCCTTGACGGCTGCTTATCTCGGCCATCCTGACGTCGGCCTGATCGTGCTGGGTTACTTTGGGAGTATGCTGATGGCCGGCGCATTCCTGGCGGTCGGCAGTTTTTTCTCAGCTGTGAGCAAAAGTCAAATCATCAGTTTTATTCTCTCTGTCGTCGTCTGTGCGCTGCTTATCTATGCTGGTGCGCCGACAAGTCTGAAATTTTTGAGCGCATTTCTCCCCGACGGACTGGTTGAAGCATTTGAGGCGATTAGTCTGCCGGGACATATTGAGCCGATGTTAAAAGGTATTTTGAACTTGTATGATGTCGCTTATTTCCTCTTCATGATCGTGGGGTGGATATTGAGTTGCTGCATCATCCTGGATGAAAGGAAGGCGAACTCATGAATCGAAGTATGCGAGCAATTGCGGCGATACTCCTGATTGGAGTCATCGTCTTCAGTGTAAGCAGTATCTTGCGCAACTTACCGCAAGTCTTCAGAATCGATGTCACTGACGAGCAACTTTACAGTCTTTCGGACGGAACAAAAACGGTGCTGGGAAAATTGCATCAACCGCTGACGCTGAAACTGTATTTTAGTCGAAGCGTTGCAATGAATGCGCCGGATCAAATTCAATTTTTCACAAAATACTATACTTTTGTGAAAACCCTGGCTGAAGAATATGTGCGGCGGTCAAAAGGCATGTTAAGGCTGGAAACGATCGATCCGCTGCCCTTTTCAGACGATGAAGAGGATGCGCTGCGCTACGGCTTGAAACGCTTCCCGATTTCGGAAGAAGAGAACTTCTTTTTCGGAGCTGTGGTCACAACAGGTTTCGGCGTGGTCAAACAGATTCCTTTCTTTACACCGGATCGGGATAATTTCGTGGAGTACGATCTGACCCGTTTGATCGATTCGGCGATCACCCGTGACAAAACCCGGCTCGGCATTCTCAGCTCGCTGCCGGTGATGGGAGATGCGGCCAGTCCTTATATGGCGCAGATGAAGATGATGCAGGGTCAGCCCCTGGCGCCGTCCTGGAAGATCGTGCAGCAACTTCAACAGCGATATGAACTGAGTGCGGTTCCGACTGACACTGAAGCGATTGAGGATCTCGATTTGCTGCTGGTCGCGCATCCGAAAGACCTGGCAGAACCGACCTTGTTTGCCATCGATCAGTTTGTAATGAAAGGTGGTCGGGCTGTTTTTCTGCTGGATCCCTACAGTTTTGTCGAGCAGCCCGATCCGCAGCAAGGGCAGCAGGCTCAGTTTGCCCCGAAAAATTCGGATCTGAGCCAGCTCCTGCGCAAGTGGGGCGTTGAGATGGAAGAAGGGAAACTGGCCGGCGACCGCCTGCTGGCTCAGAAAATTCGTACCAGCGCACAAGCTCCACTCGAACCGCTGATCGGCTATCTGAATGTTGGCTGTCGTGATTGCGTGAACCGTGAAAATGTCATCACCTCGGAACTGCAAGAGCTGACAATGCTTTTCCCCGGCTCCCTGAAGCAGGTCGAGCCTGATGGGGAATCTTCAGAGGACGAGCCGCCGCTTACTTTTACGCCGCTGGTACAGACAACTCAGCGCGGCAACACCTGGGAAATTGAAAGCCCGATCGAACTGCTTTATCTGGACCCGAAAGCGCTGATGCAAAAATTCACCGAGGGTGACAGTGCTGTGATCCTGGGCGCGTTGGTAACCGGCAGGTTCCAGTCGAATTTCCCAGAGGGAATTGACATCACAGAAGACGCTCCTGTCGAAGCGAATCAAGACGATCAGGCTCAGCCTGTGACACGGCACCTTGACGCTGTTGCGGCTGCTGAGAAAGACGGCGCAATCGCTGTCTTCAGTGATGTTGATTTCATCAGTGACATGTTGGCCTATCAGAATACCTTCTTTGGATTGTCAGCAACTGTGGGGCATAACAGCGATCTGCTGCTGAATACGCTTGATGATTTCAGCGGTTCCGGCGATTTGATCGGACTACGCACACGGGGAAGCTTCCAGCGTCCGTTTATCGTTGTCGAGCAGATCAAACAGGAGGCCGAAGCACGGATGGCTCGGGAAGAAAATGCGATTCAGGCGGAAATTGATACGTTCAATGAAGAGCTTCAGGCACTTGCCACGCAGCAGGAAGGCCGCGAGCAGAAGGTGCTGGAGAGTTCCATCCTGGATAAACGCCAGGACCTGGAGCTGAAAATCCATCAGGCCGAACGCCGGTTGCGCCAGGTCCATATGAAAAAACGCGCGCGCATCGACGCACTGGGGAAGACTCTGCAGCAGATCAATTCGCTGGCAGCGCCGCTTATCATTCTTGGTATCGGAATCGTCGTCGGAGTCAGAAGGCGTATCTTACGGCAGCGCCACCTGAGAACCTTACGAACACAGGAACATGCGTGACATCTGAACCCCGGCGCATGCTTGAGGAACGACGGGCTCCGGCTGTCACGCGGAAGAGGTCTGCTGTCGCTGTCATCCCGTCGTTTCCCATATCCGGGTGCTCAGATGTTCTACGAGAGCACGAGAGTATGACTAATAAAAATCTTTTTGTTTTAAGTATTGTGGCTGCGGTGACTCTGATCTGGGCGGTCGTCCAGTCGCAGGTCGCCTCGTCGAGAGCGAAGCGGCCGCAGCGGGCATTGTTTGAAGACTCGTATCTCATTCAGGGTCTCAACTTGGCAGCGATCTCCTCGATTCGGATTGGAGACGGTGAGGAGCCACTAACTTTGCTCCGACAGGGCGACCGCTTTACGATCAGCTCAAAAGATGATTATCCTGCCGATACGCAGACAATCAACCGCTTGCTCATTGAGCTGACCGACATCAGAGTCACGGAACTGGTGACGGATAATGAGCAGAATCATGCGAGTCTGAAAGTCGCTGAAAACGATGCTGAAGGTATAATTCGTTTCTTTGACCGCGACGGAAATACGCTGCTGGGCGTTGCGATCGGATCGCAGCACAGTGTTAAAGGTGGAAGCGGGCCGTCTCATCGATATGTACGCCTTTTGTCGAGCCCTGACGTCTTTCTGGCCGAAGGGGTTCCGGATGTCTCGGATTCAGCGCTTGACTATCTGAACAAAGAGCTGCTGAAGCTCGAAGACGATAAGATCGTCCAGATTGAGACGGCGCCAGCGGCTGGCCCTGCCTATGTCCTGCAACGCTCGCAGAACGGCGCTGAAAGCTCGTATCGCCTCGACGAACTCCCCGAGGGACGGGAACTGGATGACGGGCAGGCCGCGTCGATTTTTTCAGCCTTTGCAAATATCCGGCTGCAGGAGGTGCGGAAGGCTGGTGAATGGGTCCAGAATCTGGAGGCGCTAAGCTCTGCCGCATGCCTGCTTGAAAACGAACTTGCCTACCGCATCGAACTGCTGAAACAGGACGAGAAGTTTTACGCCCGTCTCAGCGCGGAATTCCTCGGGGACGGCACGATCGTCAAAGAAAACCGGGTGGAATCTGATGAAGAACTGAAAGTCAAAGAGGCCAAACTACTGGCTCTCGATACAGCAGAAAGTGTGACTCAGTTTCATCAGGGCTGGATTTATGAAATCCAGCCCTGGAAAGCCGAAAAGCTGCTGACCACACGTGACGGGCTGCTCAAAAAGATCGAAGATCCAGAGGATCCAGAGCGGGAAGCCGGGACAGAGGGACTTCCGGCTTCAGCAGAGTAGGTTTCTTGTCTCCAAGAGGCCATCAGACAGCCTTCAAACTGTCTGATGGCCTTTTCTCGTGTGAGCCCTGAAAAATTTTTCGAAAACGTTTCTCTGCATACTTCCCTGTCAGCATATCGACCGCGCTCAGCGGCTTATGACTGCCCTTGACCGGAGGCAACCAAACCATACACCAGCATTGCACGTTATGACAAGGAATATTTTCAACAAAAGCCGGCAGGCATGAGTCCGTTGCAGCGCTTTGTTGGGTGTTTTCTCAAAATTATCATGTCATCCTGAGGAGCCCGCGACGAAGGATCTCCTGCATTGGAGATTCTTCGCTGCGCTCAGAATGACAAATATAGTTGAATGACAGACATAGACTCAGAATGACAGATATGGTCATCAGAATGAAGGTGAGGGGGTATTTGATGCAAGTATTCGTCAAGTAAACCTTGCATTGTTGAGTAATCAGACATTTAGCAGAGTGAAGACACGGTTCGGCAGTTATATTCCATGGGATTGTGACGTATCTCCCCTGGATAATTCTCGTAGCAAAAAGCAAAATGTGTCTCGCACATATAAGGATTATGACGGTTATGCCCCAATGTTTGGCTATCTTGGCAGAGAAGGTTTTTATGCTCGATTGTGAACTACGAGCTGGCAAACAGCATTGTCAGCTGGAACAGTTGAGTTTTTGAGGCGTGGACTAGCGTTCATTGAAGAACTCGGTCTCAAAAAAGAGGACGTGCTTTTACGGTTGGATTCCGGTAATGACAGTACGGAAAACATAGAACTCCTTCAAGGTCAATGCAACTTCATTATCAAGCGCAACCTCCGTAAGGAAGTTCGTGAACAATGGCTGAAAACAGCTATGAATTTAGGCAGGAAGAGTATGTCACGGCCCGGAAAGACTGTTTACACAGGTGTTCTTTATTCTAAACAGCCAGCGAGCGAAAACTGCTATGGATGTTGAACGGCTTCCTTCAAGTAATTTTGCTACTAACATCTTGATTCTCCTGCTGTCTATGCTGGCGTTTACTTGTTTGAGAACTATTGGCCAGCAGATGCTTAAACGAAAAGAACTTTCACCAGTTAAGCTTCCTGTAAAAAGACGCAGGATAAAAAGTGTCATTCGTGATCTTATTTTGATTGCATGTAAATATGTTCGTCGAAGTAAGCAAAGATTTATAAAGCTCGGCAGGTGCAATCCGTGGTTCAAGATGTATGAAGCTTTATATGATCGTTTTGCAGTTTAGCGTGTAAAAATTCTGCTCATGGGCAGAAGAAAGAGCAACACAACGGGAGAACTGCGTCCTGTTGCCTGAAAATTGGTTGGTTATGGAAAAAACTGCTCCATGAAATGATACAAAGAGGCCTGGCACTGTACTCTTCTTGGGTGTGTACACACAGTACCAGAAGCATTAATTTTGAGTCAGCACCTCTCTTGAAACGAGGTGGAAAGCTGACGTTACGGATTCAGGGCTCTCTTATTTTTCATCAAAAGGAGAATTTGTTATGACTCTACGATCGACTTTTTTGGCGCTGATGCGATTTTTGTTCATGGTCTGGATTGCAGGCATGCCCTGTCCAGTCAGCGCCGAGCTGCCTGTCATTGAGAAATCTGCCGGGAATGCCGCGATCCACCTCTCGGTATTAGGCGTGTATGAATCGCATCTTTTCGATGAAAGCGCCATAGAAATTTCAGCCTATGACCCGAAGAACAAGCAGCTCTTTGTGGTGAAAGCCACAGAAGCGGCGCTGGATGTTCTGGATTTGTCGGATCCGACCCATCCGACACTGAAGGGCCGCATCGATCTGTCACGTTACGGCGATGCCGTCAACAGTGTTGCTGTTCACGGTGAGCTTGTTGCTGTGGCTCTTGGCGTCACGCAAGACGCTGAGACGAATCTCCATGCTGCCGGGAAGGTCGTGATTATGGACGTGGGTGCTACGGTACTTAATAGTGTTGAGGTCGGTGTCCTGCCGGATATGTTGACCTTCACACCGGACGGCAGCATGTTGCTGGTTGCGAATGAAGGGGAACCGAATCTGGGAGCTTCGAGAGATCCTGAAGGATCGATCAGCCTCATCGATCTGTCTGCCGGGCCCAGGGACCTCACAGTAACGCAGCTCGGGTTCAGCGCCTTTAATGCGAAATTTCACAGTCTCCGTAATGCCGGTGTGCGTCTTTATCCCTACGGTTCGAGCGTGGCCCAGGACCTGGAGCCAGAATATATCGCCGTGTCGCCGGACGGCACAACGGCCTTTGTGTCCTTACAGGAGAACAGTGCCTTTGCCGTAATCGATCTGGAAAAGAAGGCTGTGGCAGATATTTTGCCGATGGGACTCAAGGACTGGAGCCGCGGGCAGCCGAGCTTGACGCAATTTGTTTTTGCTGAGTTACCGCCGCTGCCAGGCCAGGCCGCTGATGGCGATCCGATCATCAAACTGGGAGGTTTTTCATCGCTGTGTTTTGCCGGAGTACGCGATGACGGGAAATATGAATTTTACACGACGCCGGATCGCGGGCCGAATAAGCCCCTTTGTGAGAGCAAAGGGTCGCAGACGATTTTTCCTCGGCCTGTATACGAACATCGCATTGTGAAATTTGTCATCGATCCGCAGAATCCTCATGCCGGCGCCGTTGTCACAGGTGAAATACTCTTGAAACGTGAAGACGGCATAACGCCTGTTACGGCGCTGCCAAATATCAAAGACTGGAAAGGCGAACAGCAGCCCGTTGATACAACAGGAACTCTGTTAGCGGAGAAATACGATCCCTATGGCGGTGACATGGAAGGGATCGCGGTGGATAAAAATGGCGACTTCTGGCTGGTTGATGAATCTCGTCCGTCAATCTATCATTTTAACGATAAAGGCATATTGATTTCGCGTCTGGTTCCGAAGGGTACTGCCGCATTAGGCGGCGATCCGGAAGGCAGCTACGGTGACGAGCTGCTCCCGGAAGCCTATCTGTCGCGCAGAACCAATCGTGGTTTTGGGGCTGCGGCTTACGATCTGGAGAAGAATATCGTGTATGCGTTTCTTCAGTCTCCGATGAACAATCCTTCGACCGACGCAGTGAAAGGCTCTGCAACGATTCGTATTCTGGGTATTGATGCAGCCAGCAGCCGACCGGTGGCTGAATATGTGTATTTTCTGGAAAATGCTGCATGGTGCCTGAACGCGGTGGATAAAATCGGGGCCGCCGCATATATCGGAAACGATGAATTTTACGTCATTGAAGAGGATGCCTCAACACACGAGCGTGACGGGAAAAAGTTTCTCTTTAGAATCAATCTGCGCTACGCTGATAATCTTGTCGGCAAAACGCCCGGGGATTTCGGCGGAAAAACCCTGGAGCAGCTTAGCGCCGACGAATTTGCGCTGCTGGGCTTCAAAGCGGCGAACAAGATAAAAGTGCTGAATCTGCCTTCGATCGGGTATACACCGAGCGATAAGGCCGAAGGTCTGGCCATCCTGCCCAACGGCAGCCTTGCCGTCTTGAACGATAATGATTTTGCCTACGATTACACGAAGAACGTCTTGATCGAGACTCCGGAAATCTTAGGTCTTATCAGCTTTGACACCGGAAATACAGTTGATGTCATCAAGGATAACAACGTCAAATTGGAACATCAGCCGATTTACGGTAGTTTTATGCCAGATGCGATCGCTGCCTATGCTGTTGATGGAAACACCTATTATCTCACTGCCAATGAGGGCGACGATCGTGACGACTGGTACGAAGACACTGTACTAAGTGATACCGTCAAACTGGGTAGCTTGACGCTCGATCCGATATCCTTCCCTGAAAACACGGCTGCCTCAGCCTTGCAATCCGTCAGTGATCTGCGGATTTCTTCGATTGACGGCGACGTGAACGGTGATGGGAAATATGAGTATTTGACGGCTTATGGTGCTCGTTCTTTTTCAATTTGGGATGCGTACGGCAATCTGGTTTTCGACAGCGGGGATGCTGCTGAACGAATCACTGCCGAAACAGCTGCTGCCAATTTTAACTGCTCGAACGATGACAATTCCCTTGAAGACCGCAGCGAGAAGAAAGGACCGGAAGCTGAGGGTTTGACGCTCGGCGAAATCGACGGGAAGATGTATGCGTTTATCGGCCTGGAGCGGATCGGCGGCATTCTCGTCTACGACGTGAGCGATCCTTATGAGGCGGAATTTGTGCAGTATATCAATCGCCGAAATTTTGACGTCGATCCGGAGGATGGAACCATAGACGGCACTGCCGGCGATTTGGGACCCGAAGGACTGCTGTTTCTCAGTGCTGACGACAGCCCGAACGGAAGCCCGTTGCTGCTTGTCTCAAACGAGGTCAGCGGCAGTCTTACAGTGTTCAGCATCGCCACAGAGTAACTGCGTGCGATGACAGCCGGGGCTGCAAAAAGGTTCACTCTCTTTTTGGGGAGCTCCGCTTTCCGCGTCCGGGCTTTTTGTGAGACGACTTCCGTTTGCGTGGGGCGAAGGACGTAAAAAAGATTTCATGCTGCCTGCGGCGTGCGTGCATGTCGCGTACAACCTCGAAACGCTCACCGCTAAGCGGATCAACGCCGGTGTAATAGATCACAGACGACAAGGTCATCGGAAGGGGAATGAAGGCTTGGACCTGTTCCGGGATAAAGCCGAAAAGCGATTGAATCTTTTTTTTCATCACCAGCATGTCTTGTTCCGTTGAACCAGGATGGCAGGACATGAGATAGGGAAGCGGATAGTGTTCTTTTCCACTTTGGCAAGTCGTTTCCCGAAATATCTTCACAAAATCTTTCAATCTGATAAGCGGAGTTTTGCGCATCGCCCGCAGCACCTTTGCCTCGCTGTGCTCTGGTGCGATTTTAAGCTGTCCACCGACGTGCTGCCGGATGAACTCTTTCAGCTGCTGCCTGGATTTTGGAACCTGCAGAAGCAGATCGTAGCGCAGACCAGAGCCGATCGTGACTTTTGAGACTCCCTTTTGCTGCTGCGCCTGCTTGAGCAGGTCCATCCAGCGCGTTGCCGGCATCTTTAAATTCGGACATAAGGACGGAAAAAGACAGCTCTCCCGCCGGCAATGCCAGTTGCGGGCGCAATCGAAACCGTACATATTGGCCGACGGGCCTCCAATATCGCTGATATGGCCCTTAAAATCCTCACCGGACGCAATGTGCCGCACTTCTTTCAGGATGGACTGCTCACTGCGGCTCGTAATGCTTTTCCCTTGATGCAGGCCCAGAGAACAGAACGAGCAGCCTGAAACACATCCCCGATGCGCAGTGACAGAGTGACGAATCATCTCAAAGGCTGGGATGCTTTCCCGATAGGAAGGATGCGGTTTGCGAACAAAGGGCAGTGCGTAGATCGCATCAAGCTCCTCGGTCTTGAGACGAATCTGGGGAAAGTGCAGCAGATAGCGCTTGCCGCTCGCCTGAACCAGGATTTTCGACTGCTGGCGGTAGAAACGGCGGTAAAAATCGAGGAACTGTGTTGTGTCCCTCAGCACCTTTTCTTCCGGTGGAAGCACAACAGCCTGATCTGGCACGGTGTTGCCCATGACCACCGTGCCGGGAATCCCATGAAGAATGCTCTCGCCGCCTTGTGCTTTCAGGTCTGGAGACGGCGCAGAACGCTGCAAGCGTTCTGCAATGCTGCAAACCGCCCGTTCTCCCATGCCGTAGACCAGAATATCTGCTCGTGAATCTTCGAGAATCGAGCGGCGGACATTATTGCTCCAGAAATCATAATGCGCCATCCGCCGCATCGAGGCTTCGACTCCGCCGATCACAAGCGGAACATCCTTATAGGCCGCTTTGATCAGATTACAATAGGCGAGCAGCGCTCGTTGCGGCTTCCGTCCGGCCCGACCGCCCGGCACATATGGATCGTCGCTGCGATAGCGTTTGAACGCCGTATAGTGCGCCAGCATGGAATCGACATTGCCGGAGGTGACGCCGAAAAAGAGACGCGGCTTGCCGAACTCCGTCACCGAAGCCGGATCTCGCCAGTCCGGCATCGCAATAATGCCGACCCGGTAGCCGTAGTTCTCGAGAATGCGGCCGATCACTGCCGTGCCGAACGAGGGATGATCCACGTACGCATCACCCGTGACGAGGACTACATCAAGCTCGGTCCAGCCGCGCCGCGTCATTTCCTGCCGGGAGAGTGCCAAAAAATCCATAGGTCTTGATCCTGATCGTGTCTCAACTCCTTGTTGATAAAAAGCCCCGCCATCCGCTTCTTTCGTCATGCTCTGGAATGCGCAGCTGCCAGGGCCTATGTCGTTAAGCTCGTTTCCTGCTCTCTTCAAAGTCAAGATTTTTTTGAAAGATCTGTGCATAGATGGATCATAGATTTTTCAGCCTGCCGGCATTTGAAAGTTGACAAAAAGGCTGAAACATGTGAGCTTCTGTTGCGCATAATTCGTCACATTACAGGTTCAAAAGAATGCCGGTGAGGACTGCTTCAGCCACACGATCGGCAGAATGTCTGCCAGCCTCACCGCAGTCGGGCCATATCAATTCAGGGAGAATACTGATGAAAACATACCAACAGAGAGATTGGAACGATCCTGTCGTTCGTTACCCGGATCCGGCAATTGAAGTGCTTGATCCTCGTTTTCAAAAATATGCGATTGGAAGCGCTGCGCTGGAGCGGCTTTACACCGGAACCCGCTGGGGCGAAGGACCGGTGTGGTTTGGTGACAGCCGTTGTCTGATCTGGAGCGACATCCCCAATAACCGTATGCTGCGCTGGCTCGAGGACACTGGCGACGTCAGCGTTTTCCGCAGCCCTTCCTACAACAGCAACGGGAACACACGCGACCGGCAGGGACGCCTGATTAGCTGCGAGCACAAACGCCGCTGCATCAGCCGGACTGAGCTGGACGGCAGGATCACTGTGCTTATGGAGAGCTTTGAGGGTAAGCGCCTGAATGCCCCGAATGACGTTGTCGTGCATCCCGACGGACACATCTGGTTCACAGATCCGGGCTACGGTATTCTGGGGCAGTATGAAGGTGATCGGGCCGCGGCGGAATTGCCCACCAGGGTGTATCGCCTGCATCCTGAAAGTGGCGAGGCGTCAGTCGTGGCAGAAGATATGGAACGGCCGAACGGGCTCTGTTTTTCGCCTGATTACGCCAGATTGTATATCAGCGATACCGGAGCGTCTCATAAAAGCGGCCATCCTCGTCATATTCGGGTTTATGAGGTCGATCGCGGCGTTGGATTGAAAAACGGCAGAGTCTTCTGCGATATGGGTTCAGCGCTGTCGGACGGCTTCCGCTGCGATATCGACGGGAACGTCTGGACCAGCGCAAGCTGGGGCGGTCCTGAAGAAGACGGCGTTCACGTCTTTACGCCAGAGGGCGAATTGATCGCAAAGATTCACGTACCTGAGCCGGTGTCCAACCTCTGCTTTGGCGGCCTGAAGAAAAACCGCTTGTTTATCACGGCAGGACAATCTCTGTATTCTCTGTATGTCGAGGCACAGGGGATTCAGTATCCTTAGGCAGCGGGAGAAGCAATTCGTCTGAGAGGCCCGCGAGAACATGAGCGAAGCGGATCGTCCGGCACAAGGCAGGGCAAGGTCTCTTGAGGCTGGATGCCCTGCCGCAGTCAATAAGATTGTGCTACGGCGTTCAAAGACCTTAAGGGGAAAACCATGCAAGCGACTTGCAAACAGCTCGGGGCTCAGGCTGTCACGTTCTTAAAAAAGGCCAACGGCATGAGGTCTGCCCACGTTGGGTTTCTATCAGCGGCCTTGATCTGAAACTGCCATGATTTCTCTCTCCTCACACTCTAAGATCTTAAGTGTTTTTAATGGGCTGCTACTGTTTGACAGCTCCCAAACTCAAGCCGCGTACCATGTATCGTTGAGCATAGACCGACAAGAGAAAAATGGGAATAGCGTCCAGGACGCAGGCAGCGGCAATGTCACCGTAGCGTAAGTTCTCGGCAGTGATGAATTTTAAGGCCGACACAGTTATCGGCTGGACTTTTGACGATCCCAGAATAAGCGCAAAGACAAAGTTATTCCAGGCATAAATAAAGGCGAGTAATGAGGATGCTGCAATACCGGGTTTTGCCATTGGATGTGAACAGCCATTTGTAATTTTCGAACCAGATGAATTTTTTTACCGGATTGGTGAGCGAGTATGTCGTCATCGAATAATACACACTCTGAAAAAATGGTATTAAGACAGGGAGCGTCAGAACCAGTGCTGGCAGCACTAATAGGTACGGAAGCCAGGGATTACGGCTGACAACCCCTCTCCTGACGGTTTTTTCTGTTTTTTACGTTTTGCGGCCATAGTAAATTTTCCTTAGTAAGATACTTTTGCGACACTGTGAGTCTGCATACTGTATTGTGAAAGATACGGGCGTTGCTCTTCCTTATTGATCAGTTCTTCTATGACGCAGATGACATATCGGATTCTCTGAGGATGATCAGACCACCTTGCGCATCCTCTTGGAATATTTGTGCACCGTGCTGTGTATGGCGCGCATGTATTTTGGGATAGAGTTTCAGCCTCAGGAAAGAGCTTCCGCTGCAGTTTTGCTTCTCTCGTACAAAGTGGCGGCTCGCAGAGAATTGATCGATCGTGAATGAAATTATGCTGAAGGAGGACTGCCTCTTGTTGAGGCAGTCCTGATGACTCCACTTAATAGCCTGCGCGTTTCAATGTCCTTTCAAGTTTGTTGGTCAGTTTGTCAAGTGCTTCCTGAGCATCAGCGCCATCGTAAATTTCATGCAATGTCGCAGCCCACTCTGTTGTTGTCTCAAAGAACATTGGTTGCGGGGTGAAATAGACCTTGCAGTTGTCAATGATTTCCTGGAAGGTTTTGTAGTAATCCGTAAAATTTTCCAGTTTGCTCTGGAACTCGGGGTCGGCCCAGACAGATTTACGAATCGGGTCAACCATTGAATATTTTCCACGCACACCTTGCCAGCACCCCAAAGGCTTCGTTCGGATCCCGATCTGGGTTAAGGGCGCTGGCCGGAGGCTGATGGGTCTCACCGGAAATAATGAAATTACTGGAATCTCTGCCCACTTGATCGATAATCGGAGCCAGTAAAAATGCAAAGTATTGATTGTCCGAAATCGGATAAGGGGCAAAATCCTGAAACGTTACTTCCCGCAGACCTTTTTCAAATCCCTGAGCGAGCGATGAGTTTCGAAGATGGCCATCGAGCAGATTCTGCCCTTCATCCATGTCCTTCTGCACACTATAGACGATTGTCCCATCTCGTGTGATTAGGTAGAGGTCTTCATAGCCATAGCCCTCGGTAAACTGTTGCAGGGCTTCTCCAAATAAGGTTTCTAAAAATTCGTACAACTCACCGCCGACCATATCGTCTTCTTCAGCCCCAAATGCGACTCGAAAGCGTTTCAATGCATCGATGACCGTCGTGGTCTTTGAGAGCACGTTGATGTTTTTAATATGCTGTGCAATATGAGCCTCGATCTGAGCTTTTTTGTTTTCCTGAACCGATGCCAGCTTATCGAACGCGGCCTGTCTGAGCGTTGCGACCGTTTCAATTAAAGCCCCCATTTCAGTCTGTCGGTCAGCGAAATATTTTTCCAATTGGGTTTTTTTGACTTCCCGTAAGCTGTGTAGCTGACCGAAAGCTTGTTTGGAAAGAGCATGGCTCGATCTAAGCAGCGAAACGATACCAATAAAGAGCAGTGGAATGAGGCCCACAGACAGGAGTGCAATCGAGAATTTAGCACGAATGTTGATATGACTGAACATGATGAGCGTTCCTCCCGGAAAAGACCGTGCATTGTTGGCGATCCGCAGGCGGTGTTGCCCAGTGAGTTTCAGGACGCTGGTGTTGATTCAAAAAGCAGAGCGCAGCAAAGGAATGTCAAGAAAAATAATGGTCATGAAAGGAGCGTTGACAGGATTTTCCGGGCAAAGAGAAGATTTTTTTGAGGCTAGACGCTTAGTCAGGTGAGCGCCGTGCAGGCCGCTGAAACGCTTGCGGCCGCACGTACGGAGTCAGTCCGCAGAGAAGCTGTCGCTCACAATCTGCGGGCGAGAACATTCATTCCACAGTCGTCGAACCCTCTACAATGTCATCGTCCAGCAGGAATTCCGGGGCGATCGCTCCTTCTTCATCGCTTCCGTGGAAGATAGGAAGATCCCAGCTTGAGGTCGCGGCGATATCTTTAATCAGATCGCGAACTGGAGTCGGCTGGTTTTTCATAAGCTCTTCAAGCAGGATTTTGAAGGAGCCTAACACGTTGTCTTCTTTGAAGTCGACAATTGTTTTGCCCTGGATCGTGAAGAGATTTGGGAAGCTTCCATCAGCAGCTTTGAAGCGTTGAAGAGTCTCCTGTACAATTTCAGGGTTGACTCTTTCTGAAATACTCAGCAGGAGTTCGTTGATCGCTTGTAGATAAATTTCTTTATCAATAAGTGTCGGTTTCAAGAGGTCCAAACCTACTGGCAGATCATACATTCGTTCCAGGAATAGCTGAATGAGTTCTCCCTTGATAACCGATCCGTGTTGTGGAGCAATCATGAGAGGGGCGGGTTTCAAGCTGCGGATTTTGTCGACGGCAGCGCGAATTGCATTTTGTGACGGCATGTAAATCTGGTGAAAAATCCTGATCCCTTCCCAATTATCCTTTGTCGCGTAGAGTCCTTGATCAAAGGACAGTCCGCCGAAAAGATCTCCGGAAAAAAGGATGCGGCTGGTCTCATCATAAAGCATGCATGCGCCGCGGAAATGGCAGAAAGGCGTTGGAATAAAGCGGACAATAGCTCCTGTGGAAAGGCGGGCCCGAAGTCGTTTGAACCTGTCCACTGATTGAAAGTTTGACAACCTCAGGCCGAAAAAGTGGGTCAGACGCCAGGTGTCTTCAGTCGAGATGACTGTCATTCTGGGGTTTCGTTTCTGAAAATAGACCGTATTTGTTGCAACATCGGGATCTTGATGGTTGATGTAGGCCATCTGGATTTTGCCTTGACTGCCGATCACTTCCCTCACACGCTCGTTGATCTCATCAAACAATACAGGAGGCCCTGGATCGATAAGCATATTCGTCGTTTTGTTTTTTCCACGAAAAACCCTGAGATATACATTGACTTCCAGACGGCTTTCAGTTCGGGGACCGAGCCAGTACACACCGTCGGCAAGTTCGCTGATGCCTTGATCGTATTCCATAATATTTTTTCCTTTATAGGGTGTAGAATGTGTCATAGCACAAACATGTTCTTTCATCGCATGCCCTCAGATAAAACTGACTGCAAAATTTCCTGCAGCATGCAGTGGGATGACCAGCCAAATGCTGCCGGTCCAGTGACATATGAAGTTAAACAGCAGCCCTGCCCAAAACGTCATAAAAGTTTGAAACCGCACACTTGTCCAGCCGTGAGCAAAAACAGCCGGAGAATGCAGATGCCAGAGCGAAAACCAGGCTGATCCTAAAAGGAGAACCGGAAGCGCTTCCCGCCATGAAGAGTCGGGCGAACAACGAAATAGGCTGAGGTCGTGGGCTTGCAGCACCTTCCAGGCCACAGGGAGAGAACGAACACTGAAGATCCGCATTTCAGTATGTGATTGTGGAAAGAAAAATTTTTGAGGCCGCATTGTAACATTTATACGAAGTGTACGCAGTACTGCCACGCAGCATTGACGATTTGATTCTTCCTGGCGAGTGATAATGTCATCGATAATTCCGTATTCACAAGCCTCTTCTGCTGACATGAACTAATCCCGCTCTGTCAAGAATCTTATTGAGCGTTTTTTTTGTGCAAAGGATTTCATTGGCATGAATTTCGATATCGGACGCCTGCCCCTGAATCGCGCCCCAGGGTCGATGAATCATAATTCGAGCATGTTGCAGACAGTAACGTTTTCCTTACCGTAACCCAGGGGGCAGCTGCTGCCATAATTTTTTTCTTTAACGTTAGAAACCGTGATGTCTGATGTTCAGCTCTTCGGGACATTGAAGAATATTCATGGGTGAATGCATTTGTAGAAGATAATTTTCATACTCTCTGCAGTAATCATCTATGCTCTGTCAAGAAAATTAAGCTAAATTTTTTATATATCATGCCGAAGATGCTATGCCTTGGATTCTCCAGAAAAATCGGCTTGTATGTTCTCGTATCGGCTTAATAATTGACAAATTCTGAAAGTTTTTTAAGATATTTAAAAATTTTTCAGAAATGATGCAGGTATTAACATCTCATCATAAGGAGGAGACGCGTTATGGCATATAAAAGTCTTGATCCACAAACAGCGGTTGAGTACGTGAAGTCGCTTGATTTCTTTCCTCACGATGCAATGCTCGAGGGCGGTGAGGTCGGTGACGGAAACCTGAATCTGGTGTTTAAAATTTGTGATCTTCACAGTGGGAAGTCGCTTATCATCAAGCAGGCTCTGCCGTATGTGCGTTGTGTTGGTGAAAGCTGGCCGCTGGATTTGAATCGGGCGATTCTGGAGGCGAATGCGTTTGAGCTTCAAAATAGGCTCGCTCCCGGCCTTGTCCCGAGACTCTATCATAAAGATGAAGAGCTGTCGCTGCTGGTCATGGAAGATCTTTCCCATCTTGGAGTGATGCGTCCCGGGACGTTGGACATGAGGAAATATCCTAAATTTTCCGAACATCTTTCCACGTTTATGGCCAATACGCTTTTTTACACATCCGATTTGTATATGGATCCCTTTGAGAAGAAAGCGATGGTCAAAAAGTTCATGAATCCCGAACTCTGCAAGATTACTGAGGACCTTATCTGCTCCGACCCCTATTATGATTGCGAACGAAACATCATCAACCCGCCTCTCAGGCCATACCTCGAACAAGTCTTCTGGAAAAAAAATGCGCTTCGTCTCGAGGCGTCCAAATATAAATATGCCTTTCTGACGGAAGCGCAAAGTTTGCTGCATGGTGATTTACATACAGGTTCCATTTTTGCGAGTGAGGAAGAAACAAAGGTCTTTGATCCCGAATTCGCCTTTTACGGACCGGCAGCATTCGATCCCGGCCTGCTGATCGGGAATCTCCTGATTAACTATATCTCGTGGGATGGAAAAGACGAGCCTCTTGAAAAAATTCATGACTATCGGGACTATCTGATCAGTACGGTCAACGACGTTTATACACTGTTCGAACAAAAATTTATCGCGAACTGGAACAAGGATGCCAGGGATGTGACGGCCTCGGTCTCAGGATATCAGCAGTTTTACATGCGAAAGCTCTTTGTCGACACGCTGGCATTCGCTGCAATGGTGATGATTCGACGAGTGCATGGTTTGGCGCATAATATAGATGTGGACGGCATTGAAGATGAGGAACGCCGCAAAGATGTTCAGATTCGCATTCTGGAAATGGCAGAAGAGCTGATGATGTATCGGGACACATTCTCGACGATATACGCTGTGACAGGCTTCGTGAAAGCACGGATTTTTTAACAGGCATGTCTTTTCCGTCGTCGGATCGAGCAACGAGAGATGCGATGAAATCGTTTTCACGTCAAGCCCGGACTGAGGGGCTTCCTAGTCCTGATGCGATGCTGACATGCACATGTGCAAGCGCCTGGGGAAATTTCTGGAGGCCTTTGAATGGCAGCACAGCAACGGAGACTCAGGAGATCATTCTTAATGCATTCTGACGGTGCTGTTGCTCCCGTGCTGGAGCTGTGAATTGGCGAAGCGGGACAGTGCGTTGCAACGCATTGTCCCGAATTTCAGCATGTCACGTACTGAGCTGAAGCTCTTTGAACTAGATCATCCTGCGTCGATAACGTTCATCCGGACGTGTCTCAATACGATTGGTATTGGCGTCCGACAAGAAATTCGGCCCCCCCAGCATATACGTCCTGAGAATGATCTTGGCCGTTTTGACCGCCATTTGAGTGATATTGAGGACATCATCTGCAGTCTTGCCTGCGGCGATAAGGCCATGATTCTGCATATAAATAACTTTGGGAGCGTGTCCGAAACGGGCGATGTAATCTGAGTAAGCTGTCTGCACGGCTTTCGAAAGCATCAGCCCCGGATCTGTATAGCGAATAAAAAGCGGATCCGTGCCCAGCACGACAATTTGATCCGGAAAAAGAGAGCCGCTATATGCTTCCTCCGCTTTTTTCGAACAGAGAATACTGTTAATGGCAGTCGGATGAGTATGACCGACATAGTTAATCCCTTTCTGCGAGAGGATGATAGCATGTAAAAAGGTCTCCACAGAGGGCATGCGGTTTGCCTCGTTGTCAACGGTGGCGTTTAACAGGAGATCTTTGACCTCAGCATCACTTAATGATTCGTGTTTCAGGGCTTCCAGCACCGGAGCGAATTGTACTTTCACAAAGCTCTGCTCGGTACTTGTCCCCAATTGCGTTCCTGAAGCTTTGACCAGAAAATGTTGTTCATCTAACTTTGCCGAGCTGTTCCCTTCGCCTAAAATTATGTAATCATAGGCTTCGGACCCAAGCGTGTTCGACATCGTAACCAATTTTTGTACTATTTCGGGCATGAGGTTGGAGTGGAGTAACGGAGCCTCGAGATTTTTTTAGATATTTTCACGAGTCACCATCACTCCATAACTTGCTTAATGTCGTTGTGAAAGAACGGTTTTTTCGTACTGCTTAACCTCACTCAACCAGGCGCTGCCGCCTGGGACGTTTTGTTCTGCGCAATAATAGTCCCACACTGCGCCGAAGGGCATGGTTTTCATTTCTTCCAGCATTGCCAGTCGGCTGGTGAAGTCGCCGTCGGCCTCGTAGAGGCGGAGTTGAGTGATCGGCTCTAACAGAGCCATCAGCAGAGCCTTAATCATATTGCGGCTTCCGATGACCCAGGCGGCGATACGGTTGATGCTGGCGTCAAAGAAATCAAGTCCGATATGGACGCGGTTCAGGTAATCCCCTCGCACGAGTTCCTGAGCGATCGCGCGGAGCTCGTCGTCAAGGATGATAACATGATCGCTGTCCCAGCGAACTGGACGGCTGACATGCAAGAGCATCTCATCCAAAAACGTTAACACACTGGATATTTTGTCGGAAATGACTTCTGTCGGGTGAAAATGGCCGGCATCCAGACAGAGAAGCACCTTGCGGCTCAGGGCATAAGCCAGGTAGAATTCGTGCGAACCGACCACATAACTTTCCGAGCCAATCCCGAAAAGTTTGCTTTCCACAGCGTCCAGATTGTATTGCGGGTCGATTTTTTCTTTCAGGACAGCATCAATGGCCGTTGCCAGACGCTCACGCGGAGCCTTCCGGTCGATGGGAATATCTTTATAGCCGTCAGGAATCCAGATATTGGTAACACAGGGCGTTCCCAGCGCTTTTCCGAAGGCTTCACCGATTTTGCGGCAGGCGATGCCGTGTTCGATCCAGAACTGGCGGATGCCTTTGTCAGAGCTGGCCAGGGTGAATCCATCATCAGCCTTGGGATGCGAGAAAAAGGATGGATTAAAATCAAACCCCATCTTTCGTTCTTTTCCCCAGTCGATCCATTGCGTAAAATGTTCCGGCAGCACGTTATCACGGTCAACCCGTTCTCTGCCGAAATCCCCGTAAATGGCATGAAGATTCAAACGATGATTCCCGGGGATTAAACTGAGGGCTTTGTCGATATCTGCGCGCAGCTCATCATTCGATCTGGCTTTTCCCGGATAATTTCCGGTCGCCTGGATGCCACCGCCGCTCAATACTGCATCTGGTGTTTCGAAACCACCGACATCATCGCCCTGCCAGCAGTGGATTGAGATCGGGATCGTTTTCAGGGTACTTATCGCTGCATCTGTATCGATGCCTGATTCGGCATATTGTTCTTTCGCAAGCAGGTAGCGTTTTTCAAGCTTCGACATATCTTCCTCCTTCATAGTCTTTGTACATTCACGTTCATTGTTGCGGTATCGCCGTTAAATCGATCTGTCGCCTTTGGCTGCTTTAAATCAATGGATAAACGGTATCGATATTTTCTCTGCTAATAATACGGTGCTCAACATACATGTGTGAGGGAACCGGAGAGCCCTGCAGGATAGCACAAGCAGCCGGGATGAGATATTCCCCGTATTTTTCCGGAAAAAACGTTACACCGGCATTGCTCAGTCCTTTTCGAATTTGCAGTTTCCCGAGGTTATCAACCCCCAACGTGATAATAATAATGTTGTCGGGATTCCAGATGCCCGCGTGTTGCAGCGAGACAATGACTCCGGACATGCTTTCTTCATTTAACGAAGTGACGGCAAATTTTTTCGATGTCGGATAGCGGGCCAGAATGTCATCCATCGCCGATTTCGATTGCTCTGCCCCTCCTGTGCCGCCGTTGGCACGGACGATTTTTTCTTCGACCCTTTCCCCGAATTTCTGGGCCAGGGCTGTAGCAAAACCTTCTGAGCGCAGCATTGACATTTCGCCACCGACAGGGTTCTGTAAAAGCACGACATGGTCCACTGCGTCCCATCCTCCCCATAAGGTTTCAATTAAACAGGCCATGTGTTCTCCGCCGAGCATGGCGGCCTGCCAATCATGACACCCCATAAACGGGGAGCCGGGCACGGGAGTATCGACAGCAATAATGGGGATTCCAGCGTCTGCAAATTGAGCAGCAATCATACTGTTGATCTTTATATCAGCTTGATGTTCGATAAAAATATCCGGCTCTTTTGAGAGCATTATTTCGGCATTTTTAAGCCCTGTTGCAGCATCGTATTGATTGTCCAGGATGATGAGATCGTTTTCATGAAATCCTGCCAGTTGAGCCTGCCGGAGAAGACCTTGTTCGACAGTAATGCAAAATGGCTGCGCCCCGTAACTGCTGGCAAATCCAAGTTTTTTACCCATTCCAGGGCTTCCTGGATAAGCTGTCCCGGATTCAGCGTGTTCGCGATAGCGCTCGTAGACAGCGTATAATGATCTCGGAAAGTCTCCGTGTTGATTACCGTGCTGTCGCAATCCCCTTGCCAGCAAATTGGGGCGATAATCAAGGGCCTGGATCGCGTCCTCTACTCTTCGGCTGGTCTCGCGGTCAACCTGTGCGCTTTGGTTGATGACTCTGGAGACCGTGGAAACCGACACGTTTGCCATTTTGGCAACTTCTTTCATTGAACTCATATTTTTAAATCCTGGTCACTCACGGCACGTCAAATGGGATGAGGTCTGTCTTAATTTTTAGTGAAAACGTTTTCACTTTGTCAGGCGCTGTCAAGCTTTTTTTGTAAAAACAATGGCGTTATGTATGGAACAACGATTTTAACAGTGCATAAAATAAAAAATTCTGACAAAAATACGCTGTCTGCTAACGATTACAGTAGCCTCTGGGGGGATTCAGAACTGGCACCAGGAGCGCTGCATCAATCGTAATTTTCCTGAGAAAAGGTTGACAAGAATTGTCGCTCATTATAACAGTTTTTAAACGTGCGGATTGCGCTGAAGCTTGATTCAGCTTCAGCTGTTCACTTCATTAGCTTAAACATGTGTTCTAAGGACGTCATAATGGAAGCAAGCACGCAGCAAGCCATTCTGAGACTCGAGCATATCTATAAATCTTTTGCGGGAATTCATGCGCTGCAAGATGTGTCTTTCGAGCTGATCCCGGGAGAAGTACATGCGCTTATCGGAGAAAATGGTGCGGGAAAATCAACTCTCGTAAAAATCATTACCGGAGTGTATCAGCCCAACAAAGGAAAGATGTTTTTTCAAGGCCGGCACACACATTTTCATACAACCCTCTCTGCTCATCAGCATGGGATTGCTGCGATTTACCAGGATTTGAACCTGTTTCCGGATTTGAATATCGCTGAAAATATTTTTATGGGACACATGCCGCTTAGTCCTGGGAGAAAAGCTGTTGACTGGAATCTGATGTACCAGCGTTCAGAAGAAATCTTGCAGCATTTAGGGGTCGATCTGAATCCCAGAAGCCGGGTTTTAGGCCTGAGTATTGCCGAACAGCAGATGGTGGAAATCGCAAAAGCCCTCTCCGTCGATGCCAAAGTGTTGCTCATGGATGAACCGACCTCAACCCTGACCTTACGTGAAACAGAAGAACTCTTTCGTATTACCCGACAATTAAAAGAAAGAGGCACAGCCGTTATTTTTATTTCCCATCGTCTGGAAGAGTTGTTTGAAATTGCCGATCGCGTGTCGGTTCTTCGTGACGGCCGTTATATCGGGACTCAAAAGACTGATGAGATTACTGAAGGCGAGTTGATTCAGATGATGGTCGGGCGGAGACTGAATAATCTCTTTCCAAAAGAGGCCGCTGAAATCACCGAGGTCGTGCTGAAGGTTGAGAATTTGCGCAAAGAAGGCTTATTTCGGGACATTTCATTTGAATTGAGACGTGGAGAAATTCTGGGCTTTGCCGGCCTGGTCGGTGCTCGTCGCACCGAGATTGCCCGCGCAGTGTTTGGCGTTGAGCCTGCGGACGGCGGAACGATTTACATAGAAGGCCGCGATGTGACGATTCAGTCTCCCAGGGATGCGATGGCCCTCGGGGTGGCGTATCTTCCTGAGGATCGGCAGCAACACGGTCTTGTACTTCCAATGGATTTGACCAATAATATCACGCTGCCAATACTTGAACGCTTTGCAAAACATGGCTGGCTGAATCAGCAGGCTGAACGCAGAACCGCCCAACAGTTTGTGCAGAGCCTTGAAGTAAAAGCGACCGGCCTGTGGCAAAATGCCCGGGAACTTTCCGGAGGGAACCAGCAGAAAATCGTATTAGGGAAGTGGTTGGCCACTCAGCCGAAGATTCTTATTCTTGACGAACCGACGCACGGAATTGACGTCGGAACCAAATCGACAATTCATCAACTGATGAGTCATTTAGCAGGCGAAGGGATGGCAATTCTCATGATATCGTCGGAGCTGCCGGAGATTATTGGGATGAGCGATCGAATTCTGGTGATGCACGAAGGCCGTCTGACTGCAGAATTTCAGCGCGGAGAAGCCTCTCAGGAAAAAATTATGGCTGCGGCCGTCGCCCGCTAAATCTCTGTGAACGAAAGCATGATGCTTTAAAAATGCTTATGAGTGCACAAACACAGCAAAGGTCTAAAAAAAGCCTTTTCTTTTTCTTTGCAAGCCACCGCGAAAGCGGGATATTCCTCGTGATTGTTGTATTGGTCATTCTGGTCACTCTCCGCGCACCGGTGTTTTTGACAACCGGGAACATCCGTGACATCGGGATGGATATTTCTGCGCTTCTCATTGTCGCCATTGCTCAGACAATGGTGATTATTACGGCAGGAATTGATCTCTCAGTGGCATCGACCTTAGCGCTTTGTGCGATGACGGTCGGCACGACCGTCCGGGACCACCCGACAGTTCCGCTTCTGCTTGTCGTGTTTCTCGGAATCGCTCTGGGAGCGCTGCTCGGTTCGCTGAACGGCGCGTTTGTGACGCTGGGCAAGGTCCCGCCGATCATCGTGACGCTGGGAACAATGAGCATGTATCGCGGTCTGGTCTTCGTCATGAGCGGCGGCAGCTGGGTCGGGGCCTCTGATGTGACGGAGGACTTTGTCGCGTTAGCCTGGACGAAAATTTTGGGAATCCCGACTCTCATCATCTTTGCAGTGCTGACAGCCCTTATGTTTTCGTACGTTATGAAATATACCAGAACCGGAAGACAGATTTATGCGATTGGGAGCAATCTTACAGCTGCACAGATTTCCGGATTTCGGGTGGAACGGACACAGTTTCTGGTGTATATCTTGTCAGGTGCATTGGCTGGATTTGCCGGGGTGCTATGGGCTTCACGCTTTTCTGTCGTGCAGAACAACTCAGCATTAGGCTTCGAACTGCAAAGTGTCGCCTCTGCAGTTGTCGGAGGAACCAGCATTTACGGAGGTTCCGGTACAATTTTAGGGACTGTGCTGGGGGCGCTTTTTATCGGGATACTCGCCAATGCGTTGACGCTGGTGCATATTTCAGAATTCTGGCAACTGGCTGTGCAGGGGCTTGTCATTCTGGGGGCGGTGATTATAAATGCTCTGATTGCCAGACGCTTACAACATATCATTTCATCACGAAACATGCACTAGCTAAGGAAGACCTATGAACGCTCAAACAGACCATCAAGCTCCAAGAATTACAGTGCCAGCCGACAGACCGTTCTCTCTGTCAGGCTTTTTTCTGCGGTGGGAATGGCTGTTAATCATCCTGATTGCCATTCTCGGAGTTATTAATACAAGTATCTCGCCGTATTTCCTGAATGTCGTAAATCTTTTTGACATGACGTTTAACTTTATGGAAAAAGGCATCATGGCGCTGGCGATGACGATGGTTATTTTGACTGGCGGCATTGATCTCTCTGTGGCGTCCACTTTAGCGATGTCTTCAGCGACAATGGCCGTATTATTCAAGCATGGGGTCCCGATTTGGATTGCTGCGCTTGCGGCGTTGGGAGTCGGAGTGCTTGGCGGTTGGCTTAATGGGAAAATGATCACGAAGATTCAATTACCCCCGCTGGCAGTGACTCTGGGGACGTATGCCCTCTACCGGGGACTGGCGTTTGCAATGCTGGGGGATATCCCGGTAAAAGGCTATCCGCAATATTTTACATATGTAGGGCAAGGCTATATCGGCTCAAGCCCAGTGCCGTTTTCCCTGTTCGTATTTATCGTTCTTGCGGTTCTTTTTGCTCTTCTGCTGCACCGAACCAGCTTTGGGCGTGCTGTCTTTGCGATCGGGAATAACGAAGAAGCGTGCCGTTACGCTGGAATCAACGTCACACGAGTCAAGACAGTCTTGTATATGTTGTCAGGTCTCATGGCGGCTGTTGCAGCCTTGATCATGGCCGCGAGGTTCGGCAGCACTCGAACGGATGTCGCCACCGGATACGAACTTCATGTGATTACTGCTGTCGTTCTCGGCGGGACTGATATTTCAGGAGGCAAAGGCACAATGTGGGGGACGATTCTGGCGGTCTTTTTACTCGGGATTATTGAATGGGGTATGGGCTTAAAAATGGTTCCGGGGCAGGTGCAGCAAATTGTCAGCGGCGCTGTGCTGATTTTCGCAATTCTGCTGCCAAACGTGATCGGAAGATTTGTCACGCGCTGAAGAGTCAGAGCTTCCCTCAACACAGCCCAGTCAGGAGGTGATGAAATCCCATAGTAACACATCACACAGCATAGTGACGTCGAGCTTGTGTACAGTTGCCGGAACTGGGCTTGTGCCTGGCGCAAGAGGCAGGCGCAAGCGAATATTCAGCTACTAAGGAGACAACAGTTATGAAAAAAGGAACGATTGTATTTGTGGCATGTCTGGCGTGTGTCTTCACTCTGGGAACATTAGCAGAAGCAGGATATAAAATTGTCAATATGCCGAAAAATTTGGGCAATCCCTATTTTGATGCCTGCAATAAAGGCGCTCAGGAAGCGGCTGCCGAATTAGGCGATGAAGTGATGTATCAAGCCCCTTCTGATGCTGATGCGACAAAGCAGATCCAGATGATCAATGCCTTGATTGCTCAGAAAGTTGATGGTATCATGGTGTCGGCCAATGATCCTGACGCCTTGATTCCTGCTGCAAAAAAGGCTATGAAGATGGGAATTGTCGTCACCAGTTATGATGCGACAATTGGGGAAGGCGGGCGCAATGTCTTTGCCAACCCGGCAAACTCTGAGGGAATCGGCCGGGGGCAGCTCGCACTGGCAGCGGAATTGATCGATTATAAAGGCGAGATCGCTATTCTGAGCGCTGCGGCTGGTATGCCGAATCAAACCACGTGGATCGAATGGATGAATGAAGAAATTACCAAGCCTGAATACAAGGATATTACATTAGTCGATACCGTGTATGGTGATGATGATGATACAAAAAGCTATCAGAAAATGCAAAGTTTAATGAAGTCATACCCGAACCTGAAGGCTGTCATTTCTCCGACAACCGTTGGCCTGGCGGCTGGGGCAAGGGCTATTGAAGATGCCGGCGCTATCGGCAAGGTTGTCATCACAGGTTTGGGGACGCCGAATCAAATGAGAAAATTCGTGAAAAACGGCTCCTGCCCTGCATTCCTGTTGTGGAATCCTGTTGATCTCGGATATCTCATCACGTATACCACGCATAAACTTATCGCCGGTGAAATTAAGGGAGAACCTGGTGAGACTTTTACTGCCGGCCGATTAGGTGAATACACGATTCCTGAAGATACTGTACTGCTGCTTGGCCCGCCGACAAAATTCACCAGGGAGAATATTGACGATTTCAACTTCTAAGTCCGTTTTGAGAGGCAAAGCCCCGTCTGCCGGGCGGGGCTTCTTTCGTTCGGATCCCATTTTATCAGTGAGAACTGCCGAAAGCAACTCAGAGAGGGAGGGGGATATGGGAAATACGATAACAATACAATTACAGGAACAATTCTTTCAGGAACGCGAGAAAACCTTACTGGAACTCGAAGGGTTATCAGCGTCATTGTTTCGCTATGAAAATGGCGTGTGCGGTCTGCGGCTCAAAAATAGTTGCGGGCAGCTTGTCATGCTTCCGTTTCAGGGCCAGCAGATTTGGCAATGCGAATTTGGAGGCCGGGATCTGGTGATGAAATCGATGTTTCAGCATCCCGTGCCGACACGCGATTATTTGTCGACGTATGGGGCGTTTCTCGTTCATTGTGGCGCAACGGCGATGGGAGTTCCGTCCAAAGATGATACGCATCCTTTGCACGGGGAGCTGCCGAATGCGCTTTATCAAAAAGCCTATCTCCAGGCTGGCCACGACGAAGGTAGGGCATTCATTGCTCTGGGCGGACAATATGAGCATATTGTGGCGTTTAACTATCATTACGTATTCGAACCTCTTGTCAAGTTGTATGCTGACTCATCTGTCTTCCCTGTTTCTGCAACACTCAGCAACCTGAAGCAGACTGAAATGGAAATTATGTATCTGGCGCATGTAAATTTTCGTCCCTCAGATTACGGACGGATCGTCTGCAGTGCGCCCTGTACTCCAGAGCATACACGGGTCAGCATCAATGTCCCGAAGCACATGAAAAGCTCACATTCTCTGGAAGAGTTCAGTGCGTTTCTTAACACCCTGAAGGAGCATCCTGAAAAGCATCTCACGCTCACGCCGGATCTGCTTTTAGATCCTGAAGTGCTCTTTTTTATCGACTATTCAGCTGATTCAGAAGGCTATGCGCATAGTCTGCACGTACAGCCTGACGGCTATGCACATTTCTTGAAACACCGCGTGGCAGAATTAAATAAAGGGGTTCGCTGGATCGCCAGAAACGCCGATCAAGATGCGCTGGGATTATATCTACCGGGAACTGCCGAACATCAGGGCTATATCGCAGAAAAAGAGAAAGGTAATCTTCGGCTGCTTCAGGGAGGCGAGTCGATCGAATTTTCTCTGGAAGCCGGCTTGCTGACGCCACAGGCTGCCGCGCAAGAGGAGAAGATCATTGCTGATATCCTTTCTGCGGCGCAATAAGTTTTCCACAATTAATAATCTATTCACAGCGCATTGACAGCTCGACACGGCAAAGACAAAGCATCGCTGCAAGCTGCCATGTTTGTTCTTGCCGTGTGCATCCATCCGTTTCGTAACAATGCAAGATGTGTTTGATATGTGACGAAGTCGTGCTCTGTGTATATGATAAGACTTTCCAAGAGAAGGTATATTATGAGCGATCTGAAACGATTTTTAGCCTATGATTTAGGGGCGTCCAGTGGACGCGCAATTGTTGGAACGCTGGAGAATAAAAAGTTACGTATCGAGGAACTGCACCGCTTCTCAAACGGACCGACGACGCTGATGGGGTCGATGTACTGGGACATCTTGAAGCTCTTCGACGAGATGCGTGTTGCGCTCGGTCTGTATGCCCGAAAATATGGCGCCGAACTGCACGGTATCGGTTTTGATACCTGGGGTGTGGATTTCGGCCTGCTTGATAAAAATGGCCTCTTGATTTGCAATCCTTTTCATTACCGGGACCATCGCACTGACGGTATGGTTGAAGAGCTCTGCCGCCATTTCCCCCGCGAAGAGGTCTTCGCCAGAACCGGTATTCAGTTTATGCAGCTGAACACGCTGTTCCAACTCTACGCGATGGCTGTCCAGCAGTCGCCGTTGTTCGAGATAAGCGATACACTGCTGCTGTTTCCTGCCCTTTTGATGTATTTTTTCAGCGGCAGAAAGGTCAACGAATTTACACATGCCACAACCACTCAAATGCTGAATCCAGGGACTGGCGAGTGGGATTATGAGATGTTGAAAGCATTGGGAATTCCGACGGAGATACTCAAGGCTGAAATTGTTCAACCGGGAACGATTGTCGGCGATCTGCTGCCCGAGCTTGCTGAACCGGCAGGACTGGGAAGGGTTCCGGTGATTGCGACGGCATCACATGATACGGCCTCTGCGGTAGCGGCTGTGCCGACCCAGGGAGGGGAATGGGCCTACCTCAGTTCCGGGACCTGGTCGTTGCTTGGGCTTGAAGTTGCAGAGCCGATTATCAGCGATGCATCACTGCAATATAACCTGACAAATGAAGGCGGAGTCGGCGGCAGTTACCGTTTTCTGAAAAATATTATGGGATTGTGGCTGGTCCAGGAGTGTAAACGGATCTGGGACCGCGATGGCAAGACAACAAGCTTTGCCGAGTTAATGCTTGAAGCGGAAAGAGCTGCTCCGTTTAAGGCCGTGATCGATCCGAACGACACATCATTTTTAAATCCCAGTGATATGCCAAAGGCGATTGTTGAATTCTGTCGGGCAACAGGGCAGTCTGTGCCGGAAAGCCGGGGAGAAATCTTGCGCTGCGCCCTTGAAAGTCTGGCATTGAAATATCGGCATGTCCTTGAGAAAATGGAGCAGCTTCGTGGAAAATCGATCGACGTTCTGCATATCGTCGGCGGTGGTATTCAGAATACCCTGCTGTGTCAGTTCACCGCAAACGCAACCGGAAAGGCCGTTGTTGCCGGACCAGTTGAAGCGACCGCAATCGGGAACATCATGGTTCAGGCCCTGGCGACCGGAGATATCGGCTCCTTGCAGGAGGGACGGCAAATCATCAGGCAGTCTTACGAGACCGTCTGCTATGCAGCACAAGACACTGAACGCTGGGAGACGGTCTACGAGCGTTCTCGAGAACTTTTGGAACGCTCATGGTAGCGAAATGAGCCCGGAGAAGCCGTAAGATCTGTGGGCACTGTGTCAGAACGGGTCAACGCGCAAAGAGATCGCCGGTATGCAGAGCTGTTGCCGGGCTCTGCGTGTTGACAGCGATACAGTTAACGAGAGCATCGTATGCATTCGAAAGAGCCGATTCATTTTTTGTTTCCATTATTGAAGACGCCGCATATTATTTTCAGGGCCTCAAAAGCTCTGTATGCCAAGCATATTAGCGTCCAGAAAGAATATAGGCGGAATGATGGAGGCTGCGGTATTGCCCCGCAACAGATCAGCGTGAAGATTACCAACGCCTGTAACTTGCGTTGTAAAACCTGTGGTCAGTGGGGCGAAACCGGCTACAATTTCGACGAGCGTTCCTCTGATCTGCGTAAAGTCGTTCCTTTAGCGCGTTATCTCAGACTTGTCGACGAACTGAAGCCGTTTGCACCGATTTATTACATCTGGGGCGGAGAGCCTTTTATGTATCCGGGATTGTTCGATTTTACGCAACGCATTAAGGACAGCAGATCTCTGCTGGCTGTTGTGACGAATGCAACCATGCTTGCCGACCGGGCTGAAGAAATTGTGAAGCAGCAGTGGGATGCGCTGATGTTTTCGCTTGATGGCCCTGAGAATATTCACGACCAAATTCGCGGAAGGGACGGAACGTTTCAGAAAGTCGCCAGGGGGATCGAAACGCTACAGCAATATAAACGGGATCGAAAAAGCAGCCTTCCGTGGATTATGGCTCTTGTGACCGTCAGTGTTGATAATGCCGCCTGGATCGATACGATATTCGAAGTCGGTGAACAATTGAATATCGACTGTATGATCGTCTATTATTCCTGGTTTACCGACGAGCATATCGGCAGTGCGCACACTGCTGTCATGCAGAAACATTTGAATCTCACCCCGCATAAATGGAAAGGGTATCTCTTTAACCACCATGTCGATACAGACGCTCTTCTGGACAGCCTCAAGCGCATTCGCAGCCGTAAATGGAGCTTTCCGCATCTTTTCATCCCACGTTTGAAAGAGGATGATGATATTGTGGAATATTATAAGAATCCTGGAAATTTTTTCGGATATGGTCCCTGCATCTCCCCCTGGTTCGTTTCGGAGTTAATGCCGAACGGTGATGTGGCCCCTTGTCGCGATTATCCCGATTACATTACCGGAAATGTCATGGAGAATTCGATGGCGGAAATTTGGAACGGTGAACGGTATCGCAAATTCCGCAATGCCTTGAAAAAGAACGGAGGCACCTTCCCGATCTGCTCCCGCTGCTGTGGTCTGATGGGATGGTGAAGGGCGCCTGAGCGTATAGAGAGCTGGAAGGAGTAGCTGCTGCCATTCGACCGTTCAGACCGCGTAGCTCCTGTCGCGTTGGATTTCTTTGACAATACCATGGTAGTCCAGGCGATAGGCAATGTCTTTCCAGCCGATGACTCTGGTGAAGAGGCCAAGAAAGCCGGCCCAGGCGCTGAGCAAGAGATAGAGCGGTGAGAACACAAACCAGAACAGCGCGCTGTTCTTCTCGTCTCCCGGACGTTTGAGCAAGAGCGCAAAGAGCATGGTGAGCAAGGTAAATGTCGCTTTCATGCCAGCGAAAAATGCCAGTTTTTTGCTGGGGTATATGGCGGCATAGGCCAGCAGAAACGGAAGGCCGACGACGTGAACTGCGGCATAGAGTAAAAGCGCAAGCATCCCCAGCCAGAGTGGGCGCAGATAAAACTTCACGTAAAGGGTCTGCCGTTTAAACCACTGTACAGCACTTTTGACGTCTTTTATCGTATGATCGGTTTCCATGACACAGCTCGGTACGAAAACGGCTTTACGGCCCTGTTTCTGAATCATCTGCTGCAGGGTCATGTCATCGACGACGGTTTTAGCCCAATAGTCCCGCACGCCCATTTTTTCGAAATGTTCACGTTTGATCGCAGTTGCGCCTCCCCAGACCGGGTTCAGCCAGAAACAGTGTATTGCGCCCCATTGTAACGCGACCATAAAGGCATGCAGCCGTTCGCCAAAGGTCTTCTCCTGTAGGATATTCCACCGGAACCCGACCGCGGCCGTGACGTTTGCATCCGATAACGGCAGGATGAGTTCCTGAACTTGTCGAGCGCTGATGATGGTGTGGGCGTCAAGAAATACATATACTTCATCCTGTTCTTCAGACGCATTAATACCTTGTAACAGATTGTAGTTTTTCTGTCCGCAGTATTTCGAACGCCCTGCGACGACTAAATACGCGTTCGGACAACGCTTGATCTGTTGCCTGATCAGGGCATAGGCCTCATCCTTTCTGCTTTCAACAATAAAAAAGACCTTGGCCTTCTGATAACCGGCCCGCAAAAAATGCTGAATATTCCGCTCAAACTGCTGGTCGCTCCCCTTGCAGGGGATAAAGATCGACATACGCGGCGAGTACTGCTGCTTGTACTTTTTGAGAGCACTCCTCTTAAATAAGACACGATAATATTTGACTGAAAGAATAATGCTGCTGGCCGCTAATAAGACGATAACGTCTGGCAGGCAGATGATGAGCCGTTCTCCCATGCGATGTCTCCTTTTCATACGTGATAAGAAATTTTTCCAGGAAGAAAAGGCCGGGAATAATGCTCGATAAGCTGGCAGTAGTGTTTCCACTCCGTCATCTTCTGACGTTTCAGGCTGCCTGCTGCAAGAATTTCGCACTTTCGGCAGAGAGCTGTCCGGGCCAGTTCGTGCTGCTCTTTTGTCAACGCTTCATGTTCCAGCAACTTTCTCAACGCCTGTACGCGAAAACGATCGAGTCCCCAGTATTTCCGTGAAAGTTGATCCTCATGTCCGCCGCGCTTTGTGATGAGCGGTGTTTCAAGAAAACAGACCGGATATCGACAGCAGATTCGCAGCCAGAGATCGTAATCTTCGCACGCAGGAAGCTGCTCATCAAAGACGCCGATCTGGTCGAAGAGCGTCCTGCGGATCATGACCGAAGAAGGGCTGATGACGCATAAGGGCAAGCAGTACGGGAAGATATAGCCGCCGTATTTGGCATGTTTCTTTTTCTGATTGACCCGCACGCCGCGCCGTATCCAGATTTCCTCGGTATGGCAGAGTTGAAGGTCGGGATTTTCTTGCAGTATTTCCACCTGCCGTGCCAATTTGAAAGGATGCCAGAGGTCGTCGGAATCCAGGAATGCGATAAATTGTCCTTGTGACGCACGTATTCCCAGATTCCTGGCGCTGCTGACCCCCTTGTTGCTCTGATGGAAATATTTCACGTAGTGGCTGCAGGTCCCAACGATCCGGCGCGTGTGGTCGTCTGAGCCATCATCGACGATCAACAGCTCGAAGTCCTGATAGCTTTGAGCCAGAACAGAATCTATTGCCTCCTTCAAAAATTCGGCGCGGTTGTAAGTGGGGATGATAACGCTGACCCTTGGAGCGGACGGCATGGGAATTTTTAACAACGCGTGAGACCCGGGGAGTCCGAGAACCTTACTGTACAGGAACCCTCAAGCGTTCACACGCTCAAGATTGCATTCTCTTATAAGAGGGCTTTGAATTTCTGAAAAATTTGCAGCGTCTCCTCACCGCTGACCGGGCTGCTGATACCGAATCGATCCTGGCTTTCCGCATTCATAAGCTTTGCTGAAAGGAAGCGTAATATGGCATCATAATACTGATTTTCCGGATACACGTCGGCAAAGGACACTGCGTTTCCTTCCGGGAGCTGGACTGACAGCTGACGGGCGATCGTGTCTAAGATAAAAGCCAGTTGCCCTTTTCGCACAGGCTCGTCAGGACGAAAATAGCGGTCCGGAGGCAAGGCCATGAGACGAAGCTGTACTGCCTGAATAATGTATAATTTGGCCCAGTGAGTCGTAATATCAGAGATAATGGCAACTCGGTCCGATGCCGGAAGCCGGCTCCCCATCATCAGTTCAACCATCAGCAGAGCAGCAAGATCACCTCGGGTCACCTGCTCTTTACGACTGATTTCATGATATTGCGGGGGCAGGGAATGGCTGACTCTATCCATCTGACTGTCTTGAATGAGTCTCTTGAGCTCGGAATTGTGGGGCTGAAGTGCCCGCGCGCGCTCGAAATGTTGAAGAGCTTCGTCATAATGCTTCTGCGCGAGCTGCACTTTTCCTAATCCAATAATGGCCTGAGGGTTGTCAGGGTCTCGTGAAAGTATGTGCTGAAAATAGCTGTCCGCCGACACATAATCGCCTTGCTGAAGCAAGAGCTCTGCAAGCTCAATGCTGAACTCGACATTCTCTGGATCCAGTGACTGGGCTTTCTGCAGCTCTATCAGAGCTTTTTCCAGCTCTCCGGCATGCTTATAGGCCATACCCTGTTCGTAGTGCTGCTTAAACAAATCTTTTGTGATCCCGGCGATCTGTGCTTCTGCGTCTTGATTGCCTGGATCCAATTCCTGCACTTTTCGGTAAAAGCTGAGGGATTCACGATAATTTCCCATCTCCCGGTACATCGTTCCCAGGGCGCTGTAGGCCGGGATGGATTCCGGATCGTAACGAAGAACTTTATTATAATAGCTTTCTGCCGGAAGATATTTTTGCTGCATGCTGTAGAGGTCGCCAAGACGTAAATATGCGTCAAGATGCATGGCGTCTCGCTTAATGGCCAGTTGAAAATATCGCACGGCATCAGCAGTTTGCCTGCGATCCAGAGCAAGCATTCCTTGTGTATATGCCCATTCTGCGGTCAGGCGTTCCATCTTTTCTTCCGATGCCTGCTGCTGTGGATCCTGCTCTGCTTGTGGTTCCGGACGGTGCCCGGGCGTCTCTCGTATCTGTGGACAACCGGAGAGGAATGTCGCAAGTAGAATGATGAAGCAGCTGGCTGAGAATATCCACGCTCTCTGAAATCTCATGTGTTCACTAACGCACAGAACAGACGTCAAGCCGCGTTGAAAAAACGCGTATCACATTTGCGCTCTACGGAATTGGCAGGTGTGATGTCCAGGGCATCCTGAAAAAACGATAATACATTCACAGATGTTATGCAATACACCGTAATCAGAGAGTTGCGCATTACTGTCAAATAATTTCTCAGAATTTCGAAAAAATCCTCATACACATTTTCAATATCTTCTCGTGGAAAGAGCTTTTTCATCGATTTTGCTGCGTTATCAGAAGTTTATCGTATCAACTTCCTGTAAGGTGTTACAGCATATTTTTCAGCAGATAAGCAGGGCTTTGCAGCTATCACCAGAGTGATGTAAGAACGTTTACGTCGCAGTAAAAGAAGTTGAATTTTACTAAAATATAATAAACTATAAAATATTAATTTTTTTTCTTGTAAAAAACTTTGGAATCTTTTTTAAGGGATCTGTCTTTCCAGTGAATCGTTGAACTGAAAACAGTATCTGGAACTGAGGGACTTGCTCTGAAAAGATCCCTTTTGGAGGGGGGCGAGCGAACACCTCTTTCAGAGAGGATTATTGCATCGTGGTTCAACGCCATACAACGGAAAGGTGTTGTGAGAGTGTTACTGTTCAATTAATAAAATTATTGCAGGAGGTTTGTGTTATGTTCAAAAAAATGTTGCCCATCTTGTTAGTTGTTGCCATGCTGTTGTCTTTTGCCGGAAGTGCTCTGGCTGATGCGAAAAAAGTCTATTTTATCGTTAAAGCCAGTGAATCTGAATTCTGGCAGATCGTGATCGACGGTGGTCGTATGGCTGCTGAAGAATTGGGAGTTGAATTCATTGACCAGGCAGCTCCGCAAGAATCAGATGTTGCAAAGCAAGTGGCAATTCTCGAAACAGCCATTGGCGACAAGCCCGACGCGATCGTCTTGGCTCCGACAGTTGAAGATGCGCTTGTGCCTGGAATCGAGAAGGCAATAGATGAAGGTATCCCGATGATTATCATCGATAGTTCGGCAAATACTGACAAATATACCTCATTTTTGGCATCTGATAATGTCAAGATCGGAGAGCTTTCAGCCGATATGATGGCCGAAGCATTGACCAAAAGATTCGGGAAGCCTGAAGGAAAAGTCGCAGCGTTGACCTTTATGTCCGGTGTGGGGTCCCTGGAAAAACGGCAAAAAGGCTTTTTGGATACTATTGCAGCAAAATATCCGGGAATTGAGATTGTTGATGTTCAGGATGCCCAGGGAAAACAGGGAACATCAATTGCAATCGTCCAGAATTTTATCACCACGTATCCGGATCTGAATGGTATTTATTGCAACAACCAGATTACTGGTGATGAGGCGGTTCGCGCTCTTGATATGGCTGGAAAGAAGGATCTGGCCCTGGTCGCTGTGGATGCCGGCCCTCAAGAAGTATGGGGTCTTGAAAATGGTTTTACCGATTATATCATCGTCCAGAAACCGTGGGTGATGGGGCATATGGGGGTTGAATATGCCCTGAAAGCGGCTACGGGAGAAAAACTGGATAAGTTTATTGATACTGGAATCGTGGCAATTTCCCCTGAAATGATGAAATCTGGCGAAGCTCTGGAATTCCTTGATCCTGTGAAATTCTATCATGAGAAGTAGTAGGTTGAGCTTTGCGGCCTGAGTTTATTGGGTACGCGCAAGGCGCGCGTACCCTTATCTTTCATCATGCAAGGGGAGGTGGAGCGGTGGCTGATGAGACATATACCGTCCAGATGCAGCATATCAATAAAGAGTTCCCTGGGGTTAAAGCGTTAGAGGATGTGAATTTCTCGGTCCGGGCCGGAGAAGTGAAGGCTCTGGTCGGGGAGAACGGTGCGGGGAAATCAACCTTGATTAAGATTTTGACCGGGGCGTATACGCTTGAGGAAGGGGAAATTTATGTGCATGGGACAAAAGTTGAAAAAATGACTCCTATCATCTCGGAAGAACTGGGGATTGCAGCCGTATATCAGAACCTGGTCCTTGCCGAACATCTGACTGTTGCTGAGAATGTCATGATGGGATCCATGCCCGTTCATTTCGGCTTTATCAGCAGGAAGGAACTGGCCCGAAAAACGCAGGAGATCCTTGAGCAGATCGGCTATGCCGGGGTTATCGATCCAATGACCCGGGTGAAAGAACTGAGCGCCTCGCAGCAAGGCATGGTGGCGATCGTTCGGGCACTGTCACGCAATGCGAAAATTATTATCTTTGACGAGCCGACTGCTGTCCTGGCTGCTCGTGAAGTTGATGAACTGTTTCGAGTGATCCGCTGGCTGCGCGAACAGCAGATCTCCATTATTTATATTTCCCATCGTATGGAAGAAATCTTTCGCTTATGCGACACGGTCGCTGTGATGAAAGATGGGAAATCGGTTGGTGAGCGAGTTGTCAGCGAAACAACCGAAGACGATTTAATTGCGATGATGGTCGGACGTGATGTCGAACAAGACCATTACGATCCCACGCGCGAAATCCGCGATGAAATCTTGCGCGTCGAGCATCTCAGCAACAGATATATTTCCGATTGCTCGTTGAAAGTCATGAAGGGTGAAATCGTTGGACTGTACGGATTGGTCGGATCAGGACGTACCGAACTTTCTCGGGCCCTGTTCGGGGCGGATCCTGTGAGTGAGGGGCAAATCTATGTAAATGGAATATTACTGTCTTCGCAGACACCCCGAAAATGCATTGATGCCGATATGGGACTGCTCCCTGAAGATCGTCGACGACAAGGTCTTGCTCAAAAATTATCGGTCAAGCATAATATGAATATGCCGATCTATCCGCGAATTGGAACCTTTGGAGTGATCAATCAGAAAAAAGAGGCGGCTATTTGCGATCGTTTCATTAACGCGCTTGAAATCAAAACGCCGTCCCAACATCAAATTGTTCGCAACCTCAGCGGCGGCAACCAGCAGAAGGTGGTTGTGGCAAAATGGCTTGCAAGCGAATGTAAACTCTTTCTCATGGACGAACCGACGAACGGGATTGATGTCGGAGCCAAGGAGGAAATCTATTCGCTGATCAATACCTTGGCGACAGAAGGAGGAGGGATATTGATGATCTCTTCGTACATGACGGAATTAATGGGAATTTGCGATCGAATCCTGGTGATGAGAAGCGGAACTATTGTTGCCAATGTTCAACGTAAAGACTTTGATGAGGAGATGCTGCTGGCTCTCGCCATCAAACAAACAGCAACGAATGGAGGAGAAAATCGTGTCAGTAATGAATAAAAAATTCTCGTTAAACACGCAAACTGCCGTGCTTATCATGGCCTTTGTCATGTGGATCCTTTTAAGCCTGGGCAGTAAAAGTTTCCTTTCCGGACCGAATATTCAGAATATCATGCGCCAAATGGCCATTCAAGGGGTGCTCGGTATTGCCGAGGTGCTCGTTATTGTAACAGCTGGTATTGATCTCTCTGTCGGGTCAGTGGTCGCATTTGTGAACATTATTATGTCACAAATGATCACTGGGGATGCGGCCCTGTCGATCCCACTTGCCATCATTATCTGTTTCACATTCTCGGCGCTTATCGGCTTAGCTCATGGTGTGCTGGTTTTCGATTTTCGGCTGCCCCCCTTTATCGCTACTCTCGGTACGATGACGATTCTGCGAGGAGTCGTGTTATTGCTGTCCGGAGGGAGTAATGTGTTCGGTTTGCCGCGAAGTGTGGCGGATTTTGCATCAGGGGATGCCAATTTTTTGGGACTTCCTTACCTGTTCTGGCTGCTCATTATCACCGTATTCGTGATTGAGCTTGTCCTGCGCAGAACAAGCTTTGGGCGCTATATCTATGCCCTTGGAAGCAACCCGGAAGCCGCACGTCTGTCAGGGGTCAACACGCGCATGGTCACGTACGGGGTATATATGATGGCTTCAACACTGGCCGGCCTGGCTGGAGTGATGGAAACCTCCCGCCTCTGGATGGGAGTGCCGTCAACCGGAACCGGTTACGAGCTCGATGCCATTGCCGCAGCGGTCCTCGGTGGAACAAGCCTTATGGGAGCTGAGGGGACACCGGCAGGAGCCTTTGTCGGAGCCCTTGTGATGACCACAATCTATAACGGCTCTGTGCTCTTGCGCGTGAATCCTTTCTGGACAAGAATTATCGTTGGTGTGATTTTGGTTGTGACGGTGTCTGTTGATCAATGGCGTAAACGTCGAGCCGGTGAATAAAATCCGCATCTTTCAGCGTGGATTACACTGCTGCTCATACGGTTGCTTTGTGAAAGTGTAGCGGCCTTTGCAAAGCAACTGTATGAGCACAGCCATCTGGAATGAAAATCTGCGCTCTCTGATTCCTGCCCCTGAAGCCTTCAGTGTTCTTTTACTCCGCCATTTTAGCGGATTTCCCTCAAAATCCTCTGCATTGCTGGTGCCTTTTTCTCGAGAGAGGCCTGTCATCAGACTCTTTTCGCCTGCCTTGAGAGAACGTTATCCCGGAACTGTTGTTCTCCCCCAGAAGAAAGCTCGTCCGAAAAGCTGACAAGAAAATTTCATGAGTCAGGAACGCGAAGGCGCAATTATCAGTTGACAATTCTAATTCTTTTGAAGATACTTGTCAATCGTTCTTGAAATCAGCCTTTATGAGCATATCATTATGCAACACGCGCCTTAAAATTTTACAGGAATGCTGTCTAAAATGATTTTCTGTATCATGCGCTGAGTCTCTTAACGTCAGAGAGGAGCTTCAAAAGAATTATGCCGCCGTTCGTGGATGAGAGTGATATCAGCGATGCCGGGCAAATCGTTGAACATTTCCAGAGTATTCCGGATATCACGGAATATATTCTTGAAAGTGATCTCTACCCCTCTGCTGCCCTTAAAGAAGCGCAGGAACGTCTTGAGAACTTCCTGGAACGTGGCGAACTTGATGGTTTGCAGCGGAGCGGGCTCGAACGTACGATTTCAAGAATTGAACGCGTTCTCTCGACTCGAGTTGATTATGTCCTCAGCATCATCGATTCCTTGACCGGCAATGCAGAATTTGCCGGCAGCGAATTCTCGCTCGATGAATCCCCAACCAAAGAGATTCTCATCCATATCGACTTGATGAAAGATGTCGTGTGTTCCCCCAGGATCCATCATGGGGAGTATAAGAATGCGCTGCAAAAGTTCATTAAAACGCTCAAATTTCGTTTTAATAAAGGCCTGGAAATTCATAAACGGCTGTATCATCTGCAGTTTGAAGAACTTGCGGAAAACCGTACTGAATATCCGAAAGCGGTGCTCGAGGAGCAGCAAAGCTTTCTCGAAGACGCCCTTGCCATGACCCGTAGCCATATTCCGGTGAAGCCTGTACAAATTCATCAACTGAAAGAAACCCTCTTTAAAATTCTTGAATCAACGGGGGTGCGGATATTGCAGTCTAAACGTATCAATATATGGGAAGAGTATGCAAAAATCCTGAAGAAAATTGAGACCCTTTTTGCCGGACTTGAGGTGGATTTTGGCCAGAAAGTGGTCGACCGCTTTGCAGATATGCTTCCTGAATATATTGCGGATCACCGCAATTTTTGTGTGATTAAGCACAACCGGAAAGTGGTGGAACTGCTTATCGATCATGTGGAAGATGCTGCGCTGTTGAGCGATTTATACCGCATTTTTATCAATCTGGTGAGTGCTGAGGCTGTACAGAGCCGGAAAAAACATGAACTGATCGCAGTCTCCCTGAAAGATGTTGAAGGGATGAGCTACGTCCTGAAAAATGATGAAAATGCCTTGCATATTCAAATGAAGATGTTTCGTAGTCTTGATATGGCCGAGCAAGCCCGGGAATTGATCAGACTCTCGGTGTACGGACTTTGTGATTATATTTTAAAGATTCCACAAGAGGAGCTGAAACGTTATCCGATCGGCATCCTGAAATCTACGGAAAAAATGCTCAAAGACCTCAACCAGCATCGATTGAGAGAATCGGAATCGCAGCGTATTCGCGATTTCAGCGAGTACAAACAGGCGATCGAACTGCTTGAAGAAGCACTCTTTACATATGACCCTACTGCCGAAAAATATAATTTTGTTGATATCTATAAAGAATCGGACTATCGTGCTGACGGAATTATTTTTTGTGCCTTTAACGATATTCTCTTGCGATTGATTCAAAATATTAAAGAAGCCTATTTTTTCGTAGACTCAGATGAGAAAAGAGTTTCTGAAAACCGTTTGTACGAACTAAAGGTGACTATTATCGAACGCTACAAAAGCGAATGGAAACGACAAAATGAGCTTCGGCAGGCAAGCGACCAGCAGGCAATGGAGGAGCTGGCCGCTGAATTGTTATAGGCTCCTTCCTTGAGCGAGCGAACGTCATTCCTCAAGGTGCTGTTTAATAGAGCAACCCCACGTTATGGCGGGCTTTCTCCAGATACTCGCTTCCGACGGCGCGGGCCTTTTCTGCACCGTATTTTAAAATCTCCCGCACTCGATTCGGATTGTCGGCGTATTCCTGACGTTTGGCGCGATATGGCGCGAAATATTCCCAAACTTTTTCGAATAATTCTTGCTTCACATGCCCATACATCAAGCCTGGTGTCAGGAAGCGATGACGCAGCTCCTGTTGCTCGTCCTGACTCAGGAATAACGAGTAAATATCAAATAACACGCTGTTATCCGGATCCTTTGGGGCTTCGACCGGGATTGTGTCGGTTTTAATCGCCATAATCTTCTTCCGTAATTGCTTTTCCGTGCTGAAGATCGGAATGGTGTTGTTATAGGATTTCGACATTTTTTCCCCGTCCAGGCCAGGCACTTTCGCGACATGTTCAGGAATGTCCACGTCGGGAATTACAAACGTTTCGCCATAGGTCGAATTAAAGCGCAGCGCAATATCTCTGGTGATTTCGACATGCTGTTTCTGATCTTTACCGACAGGGACGAGTTGAGCGCCGAACAATAAGATGTCCGCGGCCATGAGCACTGGGTACGCAAATAAGCCGTGATTTGGAATTAAGCCCTTCGAAATTTTATCCTTATACGAGTGGCAGCGTTCCAGCAGCCCCATGCTGGTAGCATTCGAGAGGATCCACGTGAGTTCTGTGACCTCCGGAACGTCTGATTGTATCCAGAAGATCGCTTTCTCCGGATCGATGCCAAGCGCTAAGAAATCGCAAGCAGCATCAAACGTTTGTTGTCGTAAGCGTTCGGCATCAAAGACTGACGTGAGCGCATGATAGTTGACGATAAAACAGAAAAGCGTATCAGTCTCCTGATACTCGATCATGCGTTTCATCATGCCAAAATAATTGCCAATGTGTAAATCGCCGGAAGGCTGAATTCCCGATAAAATTCGCATAAGTCAAGAAAAACCGGAGCACCGAAGTTCCGGATGTGCTGCACACGATCTGCATGCCAGTGCTTCAGGACTTCAGAACTCAGATTGAGGTAGTGTATGGAAGACGTGGGCTGAAATAACTCACAGACAAGCTAGAAATCAACAAGGCCGTCAAAGAGTCTGCCGCCTCTGTCATAATCGTTTAACATGTCCATGCTGCAACCGGGTTGGTCAACGTGCCCAGCCCTTCAACTTCAATTGTAATGACATCACCGGCCTTCATCAGAACCGGAGGATCGCGGAAGACTCCAACCCCCGGTGGAGTCCCTGTCAAGATAATATCGCCCGGAAGCAGGGTAAAGGCACGTGAAATAAATTCAATCAGCGCTGGAATCCTGAAAATCAGGTTACTGGTGTTGGAATGCTGCATGATATTACCGTTTAACCTCGCGTGAATTTCTAAATCATGCGGATCAGCAATCTCATCTTTTGTGACCAGATAAGGTCCGAGCGGGGCAAACGTATCAAGCGATTTTCCCCGAACCCACTGTTTGTCGCCAAATTGCAAGTCACGGGCCGAGACATCATTGGCATTCATATAGCCGACAACATAGTCGAAAGCATCTTCCGCTGAAACCCGATAGGCGCGTTTTCCAATGACAACGCCAAGTTCAGCTTCATAGTCGACTTTCTGAGTGAGGACAGGATCCCAGCAGATCGCTTCGCCGCAACCGATAATTGCGGTCGGAAATTTCGTGAAAATAATCGGATATTCTGGGATCGGCGCATTCTGCTCAAGGCAATGATCCCGATAGTTCTGTCCGATTGCCACAATTTTTTGAGGATTCGGAACCGGCGCTGCGAGGCGGACAGTTTTCAACGGAAGAATCTCAGCACTGATATCCACACCTTGCCGGCGTTGTGCTTCAGCGAATTGCACGATGTCCGCAACACGCTTCAAAGCCGCTTCGCCTTGCTCGAGCAATTCTTTCACTGAGCCGCCGAACGTTTCTGCTGTCCCTTCGTGTTGCTGCCGCATATATGCGGCATAGCTGCTCTGAATATCCAGTATCGACGAATCATCGAGCATAACTCCCGGGCAGGGTCTGTTGTTCCGGATAAATGTGACAAGTTTCATAGAGCCTCCTTACTTATGAGGTGAAACGTTGTATGTCAGCTGTTTCGTGAACAGCAACCATCACATACAGCACGGCTCTTTGTCAAGAATTTTCGAGGCCCGGCAATTCTGCCCTGTCAGCTTCCGGTTTTGCAGATGTCTTCAACCAAGGCATTGGGGCAGAAGGAATCAGCGCGGATTGGGTAGCCGTTACGTTGCAGCTCATGACGGAGTTGCATAAATTCCGACAGCGAGATACCCATGTGCTCAAGAATTTCGGGATCCTGCCATAGCTGTTGAGTTGTGCATTCTCTGATAATAGAGCCGTTTTGCAGTAACAACACACGATCGCAGGAGAGTAATTCTTCCGGATCGTTGGTAAGATGGATCAGCGTTTTTCCCTGCTGCTGTAAGTCCTGAAACAGTTGCAGCAGTTCTTGCCGGCTCTTTTGATCGAGAAAACTAAACGGTTCATCAAAAATCAGGCATTTCGGCTCCATAGCAAGTATTCCAGCGATGCACAGCCGTTGCTGCTCCCCGCCAGACAGCTCGTGCGGGGCACGTTTTGCATACTGGAACAGCCTGAGCTGTTTCAAACAGCGATCCGTTCGCGCGCGTATTTCCAGTGGAGGGAGTCGAAGGTTGCCGGGACCGAAGGCCACATCTTCTTCAACGCTTGTTCCGACGATTTGATGCTCCGGGTCTGAGAACACGGCTCCAAAGGCGTGTCGGTATTGAAAAAGTTCTTGTGCCTGCATCTTTTGTGAAAGGGCAACGTTCTCCGTTCCAGGAAGAATAATTGTGCCGGATGTCGGCAGCACTAATCCTTTTAACAGTTTGGCAAGGGTTGTCTTTCCGGAATTTTCAGCTCCTAAAAGTCCGAGATATTCACCTTGCTCCACGCTGAAGGAGAGCGCACTCAGGAGATCGTGCGCCTGCCCTGGATAACGAAAACATAGTTGCCGGCATTCGAGAAAGAGGCTCATGGTGTCGTCATTTATTGATGGGAGCCGAGATCTGCAGGTTTTCCATTTCGCGGCATACTGAGTCTGAAGGCAGCATTGTCTTTATTTGCGAAAGAGACTTCGTTTCCAAGATGTTTGACAATGCAAAGAATCGTGAAATCTCAGATCAACGTCAAGTAAAAATTGATAAAGGAACACTGAGTAGACCGAATTTTTCTGAGAGTATATGTTCAAGAGCGTCTCGTAAGGACTGGTCCTTCTGGAATCACTCTGCTGCAAGCCTGCTGTTTTCGCGTGCTCACGCTCAGAGTAAACTGTCGGTCCAACCCGTGTTCCCTTGCAAGGGGGGCGTTTTGGCAAGCTGGGACTAGTTGAGGCTCTCCATCCCGTTATTTACCCGACGGCGGAATTCTTTGCCTGCGCGAAAAAGCGGCACTTTTTGGGCTGGAATCTCAATCAGCTCGCCGGTGCGGGGATTGCGTCCGGTGCGATCGTCTCTCGAACTCACCCGGAAGCTTCCAAACCCTCGTAAATCAACGCGATCTCCATCTGCTAATGCGTCGATGATACAGCGTAACACTGTATTTACAACGACCTCACCTTTACGCTTTGGCATGTCAACTGCGGCTGAAGCTCGTTCTACGATATCTGCTTTTGTCATGATGGTCCTCCTCCAGACGTATTTGGTGGTTTCACCGAAATTGTCGAATCACGGTCGAAGCCTTCTGTTAACTTTTGTGTGTGTGGTGCTCAGCTTGTGTGTGAATAAGACGCCGGCGTATCGTATTTCTTGAGGTCAGACCCTTAAACTGGCAGAGGGGTTTAATCCCTAATACAAGAATTTTGCGCTTCTTGCGGAATATCTATGCGGCATTGCAGAAAATTGATTGACAGAATTTCCGATATTACAGTGAATATCCTGGAAGGATATACGTGATTCGTTCTATAATTTTGGAGAAGGCTTCATGATCCGTTGATGCAGCGAATTTTAGAGCATGTCAAGCCCGAACGGCGCAATAAAGAACTCATTTACAATCCAACCCAGCCCATTTTTTGGGAACGATCGTTCCATTTTGAGACGATCGAGCAATTCCTGTCAATCTTTATTCCATTCGTAAGACCAATTCTGCAGTTGTCCGGCATTTATCAGCGGGGCCGCAGTAACTCGGTGGACTTTCAGCGCGTTGAATTCTCGCATGTTGACTCTGGCCTTCCTGAGGAGTTTGATGGATTTAAATTGTTGTTTCTCTCAGATTTGCATATTGACGGGAACGATCTGCTGCTTGAAGCGTTTTGTGAGGCTCTGACGGATTGTGACGTCGATCTCTGCATGTTGGGCGGGGACTATCGTGCTAAGATGCACGGTGATTTTCGGACTGTTCTTGAAGCGTTTGAACGTTTTCTTCCTGCAATACAGAGCAAAGAGGGGATCATCGGTATTCTGGGAAATCATGATTCCTGGGAGATGATCCGCCATCTGGAACGGCTTGGCGTGAGGATGTTGATCAACGAATCGTGTGAAATCAGGCGGGGAAATGCCGGCATCTGGATTTTGGGTGTTGACGACCCGCATTTTTATAAATGTGATGATTTTGCCAAAGCACAGCAGAACGTTCCTGAAAACGCCTTTCGTTTGCTGCTTGCCCACGCGACAGGCGCGTTATTCAATCTCCATTCCGAACTGGTCAATCTCTGTCTGTGCGGTCATACCCACGCCGGACAGATCGCGTTGCCTCTGATCGGTCCGCTTATCACGCATTCCAGATTAAAAGGCCCCTTTGTGTATGGTCACTGGCAGTATGGCTCAATTCGGGGCTATACAACTTCCGGAGTCGGAACGTCAAGCCTGCATGTCCGCTATAATACCCGCCCGGAGCTGGTCCTCATTACGTTAAAATACGGAAGCCCGGGTGAACCCGGATGAATACGAAGCCGGACGAACCATCGTTGTGTATTCGTACAAGGCGATGTGGAGACAGCAGACGCTGGACAGGCACATTCCGGGACGTTGTTTTAGAGGAGTTTGAATTTTTCCTTGACCTTTTTGTGATGCATCATTTCCATCGACTCCGGAAGAAGACGTTCCCGGACTCGTGAAGAGCTTCTGCGCGGAGTGCTTATACTGTCTGGAGAAACACACGATTATGGACTAGCTCATGTCATTGGACTTTCCTGTTTTTTGCACGGCAAAGAGAGCCTGAGGTGAGTACGCATAGAGGAGATCTGTGTATGAAAAATATGCTCGGCTCTCTTAGAGGACAGGGTGCTTTTATCCTGTTGGGAGGAATTCTTTTAGCTGTAGGCATGACGATGGTCACGAATTATCTTTCCCAAACCGCTAACGACGTGCAGCATACTGTCGAAGCAGAAGAAACACCGCGTTTCGAGCATCTGGACGCTGTGGAAAAGCTTTATGAGCGTTTTGCCCTGCGAGAGGATAGGCAGGCAATTATTATCCATGTGACAGAACAGACTCTGTATCTGGTGAAGGACGGGACAGCAGTGGCCTCTTATCCTATCTCCTCGTCAAAGTATGGTGTTGGCAGCCGGGCCGGCAGCAATAAGACTCCGCTCGGCACACATCGAATTTCGGAAATGTTCGGTGATGGTGCGCCTTTGGGCACGGTTTTTCGCGCTCGAGTGAATACCGGAGAAGTTGTCAAAATCTATACAGATGATACCGATATCGAGGACGATCTTGTGACAACGCGCATCATGTGGCTTGACGGCCAAGAATCCGGACTTAATACAGGGGCGGGCATTGATTCGCATTCCCGCTATATATATATTCATGGGACACAGGAGGAGGGACTGATTGGCCGTCCGGCGTCTCATGGATGCATTCGGATGAAAAATCAGGATGTGATCGACCTCTTCGATCGCGTACAAATCGGAACACTGGTCGAAATTCTGGAGTAGAACAGATCCCCAATCCTCGCTGCTCCCGGGACAACGCTATTCGTACAAAGCTGTTCACAACAGTTGTTGATGGATAAGAGCTTTTGTCGTCCCGTTAAAGCGCCGCCTATCTTCTCCCTGGATACGTAAGGCCCTCTTGCAGGGCTCATTGCCGGCCAGACGCTTCTAGCTTGAACTGTATGTGCCCGAAAATCTTTTCGATAAGTAAACTCGTGACGCATGACGAAACTCATTGCCGGGACAAGAGGTAGCAGTCTTGCTCGAAAACAAACACAACGTGTCGTCGAATCGCTTCAAAAGGTCTGGCCGGACCTGAAGATTGAGATTCGAGTCATAAAAACGCGAGGCGATCGTCTTCAGAATATTCCTCTCGTTCAAATCGGTGGAAAGGGGCTGTTTACAAAAGAGTTGGAGAACAGCCTGATAAATCGGGAAATCGATTTTGCCGTTCACAGCTTGAAAGACCTTCCGATCGAGCAGCCGACCGGTGTGACGATCGGTGCATATCTCCCCCGCGATCGCCCCAACGATGTGCTGGTCAGCAAGGGCAAGCTTTCTTTAGACGCGATCCCTCGACATGGCATTATTGCGACCGGAAGTTTGAGACGAAAATTCCAATTGCGGCATTATCGCCGAGATTTGTGTATTGTGGATATTCGCGGGAACATTGAAACCCGGCTTCGGAAGCTTCAGGAGAGTGATTGGCATGGGCTGATTCTGGCATATGCTGCTTTAAAACGCCTGGAAAAAATCGATTTGATCGGCGAAGTGATTCCGCAGAAAATGATGTATCCGGCGGTCGGACAGGGAACTGTTGCCGTTGAATGCCGCGATGAAATCGCCATGCGCGGGATGTTTTCGCGTATCAACCATCATGAGAGTGCATTGTGTGCACGGGCTGAAAGAGCCTTTTTAAAGGGGGTCGGCGGTGGTTGCCAGATCCCGCTGGGAGTGATATCGACTGTACAGGGAGAACAATTGACCCTTTCAGGGGTCTATATGCCGAAGGAAGATCGCATTGTTCAGGACTGCGCTGTGGGGACTACGAGCTTCCCGGAAGGAGTCGGACAAGACTTGGCGCGGAAGATTTCAGGAAAGGTGAAGCTTGGCTAGAGAGCAACAGGACAGCCCCTTTCGCCGGAATCATGTGCAAGCTGTTGAAGGAAAATATGCCTTTCCGCGCTCTGAGTTTTGAACGTTATGCAAACAGGCAAAGTCTATTTAGTTGGTGCGGGCCCCGGAGATCCCGCGCTGTTGACCGTTAAAGCAAAGGACTGTCTTGAAAAAGCGGATGCCGTCGTCTATGATTATCTGGTCAACAAGAACCTGTTGACCTCTGTCTGCCCGCAAAGTGAGCAGATTTACGTAGGAAAAAAGGCCGGACGTCATACGAAAAAGCAAGAAGAGATCAGTGCCTTACTGGTGGATTTGTCCCGGAAGTATTCCTGCGTCGTGCGCCTGAAAGGGGGCGACCCCTTTGTCTTCGGCCGAGGAGGGGAAGAGGCGCTCGAACTGATGAAGCATCGTATTCCTTTTGAGATTGTTCCCGGCATTCCGGCCGCAATCGCTGTTTCTGCCTATGCAGGCATTCCGCTTACGCACCGCAATATTGCGTCAAGCGTTGTGTTTGTGACTGGCCATGAGGCGCAAAAATCCGCAGGAAACGCTGGTGTGAATTGGGACATGATTGGCAGAGGCTGCGATACGATTGTTATTTACATGGGGATCAAACGCCTTGCGACAATCGTGCCGCGTCTGCTGGCCTCCGGACGCGATCCGCACACTCCTGCAGCCGTTATCCGCTGTGGGACGTATTCTTCGCAGATGACTGTGACCGGCACACTGGAGAACATTGCGCAGGCGGCTGAGGAGCAGCAAATAACGCCGCCGGCCCTGGTGGTGATCGGCGCTTCTGTGGCGTTGCGGGAGGATTTGGCTTGGTTTGATCGCCGGCCGCTTTTCGGTCAGCGCGTTCTGGTGACCAGAAATGCCTGTTCAGAAGGGAAATTAACACAATTGCTTGAAGCACAAGGGGCTGAGGTCCTTTCTTTCCCGACGATCGAGGTCGTTGCAATCACGGATAACCCCAGATTTGACAACGCGCTCAACAAGCTTGAGGACTACGACTATCTGCTGTTTACCAGCGGTAACGCTGTTGATATGTTTTTTCGGCGCCTGTTTCAGCTTGGAGATGATGTCCGCGCGTTGCGCGGCGTGAAAATCGTTGCGATCGGCAGGCCGGGTCTGGAAAGACTGCATGCGTATTCACTTCATGCCGATGTGCTGCCGGCAGTTTCGACCTCAGAGAAGATGGTGGACGAATTGCTTGCTTCGCACTGTCTTACCGGGAAACACCTGCTGTTTCCGCGCTCTGATTTAAGCGCTCCGGCCACCGCTGAACGGTTGCGGCAAGCAGGTGCGGTTGTTGATGACATTCCGGTCTATGAAAACCGCCTCGCCCGCATGGAGCCTGAGCGTGTAGAGCGCTTGAAATCCCGAATTCTTGCCGAAGCACTTGACTGGATAAGCTTTACCAGTAGCAGCACCGTGACAAATTTTCTCACAATGCTCGGGGCCGATTTTCTGGTGGAGCAGCGGCGAAAATTCCGAATCATTTCCATCGGTCCGGTGACAACAGGAACGCTGATGCAGAATAGGCTTGAACCTGAAATCACGGCAGATGAGCACAGCTTTCAAGGCCTGGTCACCGCATTAATCAATGGAACGCGCTAGACCAGGCCCTTCCCTGCCAATGCGTTCCAGGCATCCTGCAAGTGCTTTTCCACCCGCCTTTCAAAAATACCTTTGATTTCGATGTACAATTCATCATCAAAAATTTCTCCTTGCAGGCCTGTTCCATATGCAGCGGCGCTGAAAGCGAAATTGTTCCACTGTATTGAATGCTGCAGACCATTCTTGCTGGCAAGAGTCATAAATAACTCTTTCATTTCTTCTTTGCGTCGGCCATGTTGTTTGCGAATAATTTTCATGAGGATAAGGGGAAAAAGGTCAGAGAGTTACGGTTCAACAATGACGGCGATCACGCGTCCTTCGCTTAATGACAATCGTAGCTTCGAAAATGGACCGTAAGATCCCCAGACCTTGAGCATGTCGTTGTCGATGACGGGCACGGCACCTGCCTCTTCTTTCAGACCGATTTGGGCAAAAGCACGATTTTGATCGACCGGCGGCAGAAAGAACATCTGGAATGAGACGCTTTGCCGAGTTTTCTTGTCAAAGCTGATGTTGAGGGTTTCCCCCCGGAAGGGGTAGTCTCTGTCAAACGTCGTCGCTCCCTCGGACTCCATGAGCGGGGGACCCAGCAGTTTCGAGACCTGCTCGGCATTCAGACCTTTTAATGCGGTCAGAGAGCGTAGCGATGGTGCAGCTGCTGCTGGGCGGGATGATTTCTCCGATTTGCTGGGAGTGGGAGTGGAAGCGGTCGGAACTGACGATGAGGCAGGCGGTTGATGCTCCGCTTTTTGACGATTGTCGGGGGCATTCGAGACCTCAGTGAGGAGATGAGTCGCGGCACTGCTTTCCGAATCGATTTCCTTTAACATCACATCGATCATCGTGTTTTTTTGAAGCTGCGCACCCTGAAAAACACGGCGATGCTCCATGATAAAGACAAAAAGCTGTTGAGCGTATTTCAGACCGTCTGGATGTTGAACTAAGATTTTCAGACTGTCAAGAGCGTCTTCCAATCGTTGAAGTCTGACATAGGCAACACCCTGACTGAGATAATTTCCCGCTTCTGACGGATCGATGGCAATTGTCTGTTCGATTTCTTTCAGAGCCTCCTCATACTGTCCGTTCACGAGGAGCAGCTCTGAGTACACACCTCGGAAGGTCTGCAGAATGCGTTCATCTTCCGGGGAATGCCGTAAAATAAAGTCTCGCAATAATTTTGCTTCTTTCAGGGATTTCTCATATTCACCGATCGCCGGATAGAGCAGCATAAGCTCGCTGTGTGCGCTGAACGATCGAGCGTTTGCAATACGGTCAGGCACATAGTCAGGGTCAGCGAGCAGTGTGGTGATAATCTCTTGTGGATCGGCTGTTTCACCGTAAGGGCTCAGTTTTTGGCGTACCGCCATCTCAAATTCATTCCCGATGCCCGGGAAACGCTGGTTCAGATCGTCGATCCACTGTTGGTCCATTGCCGAAGCCGGCATGGCCAGGATTAGAAGACAGAGTACAACAGTCGGGCATATCCGCATTGTCTGAAATATTTTTACCGAGACGAGCAGGGAAAACAGCTGATTCACGGTCGCTCTCTGGCACTGCGCCACGTTTTCCACGCACGTTCCAGGCATGAAGAAATTTTCACAAGAAGCGTTTTTTATGCATACACAACATTGTCTGACAAGAAAACCCTGCAAATTTCCCCAGAATTGTCAATAATATTTTGAGGTGATAAAAAAATAGCAGTCCTGACGCAGGTAACGGGTAAGTGGGGATGGCCGAAGGGAAAATTTTGTATCATCACAGGGACGGATTCCATAAAAAACTTGACAAAATGCGCTGTCACGTCAGGGTAGAAAGCTACTTTTCTGATATTCTCCTGAGGAGATGGTCATTTATATTATGCGTGGTAAAGACTATGGAACTGACAATTCAGGATATTCAAAAATTTCTTCCACACCGTTATCCTTTTTTGCTTGTCGATAGAATTTTGGAGAGCGGGGAAGATTATATTATCGGGATAAAAAACGTCACGATCAATGAACCCTTTTTTCAAGGCCATTTCCCCGGGATCCCGGTCATGCCGGGCGTCTTGATTATCGAGGCAATGGCTCAGGTGAGCGGCATATTTTTTTTCAATACATTCGGCGGCGAGCAGGATCGGATCACCTACTTTGCAGGACTTGATAATACGAAATTTCGTAAGCCGGTGACCCCAGGCGACCAGCTCCGCATGGAAATAAGAATTAATCGTATCAGAAAAACTTCGGTAAAAGTACATGGAACTGCGTATGTCGAGCAAGACATCGCCGCTGAAGCTGATCTGTTGCTGATTATGGAAATGATCGAAAGATCCGAAACGTTATGAGCATACATCAACTTGCCGTCATTCATGAGAACGCAACGATCGGTGCGGAGACCACGATCGGACCGTTTGCCGTCATCGGAGAACATGTCACGCTCGGAAAGGGCTGTGTTGTCGGTCCTCACGTGGTGATCGACGGACATACAGAGATCGGAGACCACTGTGCTTTTCACGCAGGGGCATCGATCGGCTCGCCTCCGCAGGACTTGAAATATCAGGGAGAGCAGACCCGTTTGATTATTGGTGACAACTGTACGTTCCGTGAATATACGACTGTGAATATCGGCACGATCGGCGGCGGCGGCGTCACGAGGGTCGGCAGCCAGTGTGTCATGATGGCGTATGCGCACATTGCTCACGACTGTCTGCTTGGCGATAATGTCATCATGGCCAATAGCGTTGCCTTGTCGGGGCATGTGACGATCGAGGACTACGCCATTATTGGTGGACTGGTCGGTGTCCATCAATTCGTTCGTATCGGCGCTCACTGCATTATAGGAGGATGCAGCGCGGTCGCACAGGATGTCCCGCCGTATGCAATGGCTTCCGGAGGCGAACGCGCCAGGATATACGGGTTGAACAGCGTCGGTCTGAAACGCCGCCATTTCTCTGCTGAGACGTTGAAAGCCTTGAAGCATGCCTATCGGATTCTTTTTCGTTCAAAACTCAGTCTAAAACATGCTGCGGCGCAAGTTCGTGAAGAGCTTCCGGATTTGCCTGAAGTGCAAAATTTATTACGCTTTGTCGAAGGATCGGAACGCGGAATCTGCAAAGGAGCGACAAAAGCCGCACTCTACACAGGTTTTTAAGAAAGATTCTGTGCCTCGGTCATATCGGTTTTGCCTGTTTATTGCGCCGTAAATTTAATGGGAATCGTTCCCCAGATTCGTTGTTGAGGAACGTCTGGAGAGAGAGCCTTAAATCGCCACGTTTTGAGATAGCTGATCGCAATCTGCTCGAGTTGCACGTTCCCGCGTTTCAGCGGGACGACTTCGCCGATCGTGCCGTCTGGCAGTACCCAGAATTTCAAATGCAGCTCGACGTTATCACCAATTGAAGCCACTTTCGGAGGCTGCGGGCGATAGATCAGCGCACGGCCTCTGACTGGGCCATCGATGCTGTTGTCTGTCTTCAGGCTCTCTGCCTGTTGGGTGACGTCGTTCTCTTCGTCTGGAGCCTGCTTGGCCGCTTCCGGAACTGTGTGCGTTTTCAGTGGGTCATGAGCGTCGAAACGTTCTCCGACGAAGATGCCGAATCGGTTCTGGTCATCCTCATGCGTTCGGATCAAGCCGATCCGGCGATCCGAAGGTGTTGGTCTTTCAGGCCGTATCGCCGCAAATGCGGGAGCGTTCAGCCGCACGTGTTTTTCAAAAGATGGGCTTATGGGCTGTTTGTCGGCCAGAAGAGGCCTCTGCCGCTTCGTGTGGCTCGGAAGAGGCCGGGGAAATGCGAAAGGCTCTTCCTGCCTTGGCGGCCTGGAATTTCTTTGCAAAGGAGTTTTCACGGGCTGTACGTGTGTGAGCTTCTCCGGCCCCTTCGCAGGCTTCGACTGACTCGCCTGAAATTGCTCCGGATTCGGCTTATCGAAGGTCGGTTCTTCCGGGCGAAACATGCGTGACGGGAGTTGTGCTGCTTTTCGGGTTGAAGGATGTATCGTGGGCAAATCCGGTATGTGACTCGGCACGTTAGCCATTAAGGTAAAGTCCTCCTTGAGTTCCGCAATATTAGGAGCAGCGGCAAATTCAGGATCGACAGCGGCATCTGCAGCGTTCGCGTCGCTCCAGTCCCATGGAATCTCAGGGATGGCGGCTTGAAAGTGATGCTCCTCTGCTTCAGGCAGCGCTGCCTCTGCGTTTTGAGAAAGTTCTTCGCTCTGCAGCAGCTCGAGCACAACGATTGTTTCTTCCCTGGTGCTGGCGTTTGAAAAAAGATTGACAGCAGGAATACTGTAAAGAACCACGCCGTGAAAAAGTATGGAGAACAAGAACGTGAGGTAAAACGTTTGGTGCGGCCCAAACAGCAGAGGCCCAGATCGTTTTTTCTTATTTGTCCTTGCTGTGACAGCTAATCGAAGGTTTTTGGCGTTCATATCCGTCTGCTCTGTATCTACGGGCCTCCTGAAAGATTGCGATGGAGTCCCGCGAAGATCGCGTGAAAATATTATTGCATAGCTTATCCACCATGATAGTAGTAGAAGCATCCGTAAAGAAAAAAATCATAAAAAACACTGCTGCCTTTCCAGGACGAGTTCTCCAGATACGTTCCCCCGCAACTCAGGGCCTTGAAAATTTTTTCGTTTCCGCCTTGACCGTATGAAGTCTTTGTATATTTCTGGATGATATATTGACAGTTTCAGAGAGAATAAGACAACTATTTATGAATCGGGATCTGTTGGGTGGAGGAGGCAAAAGATGTCGGAAGAGAATCGAATTTTTCAGGGAAATATTCCCTTTCGGGCAGTCCATTTTTCGCATAGTGTGTGGTGGCTGCTCTTGTTCGGATGGAACGTCGGCTTGCTGCTCTCCTGGCTGCAATGTCTCGGGTTGAGCGTTCAGATCACGACTCAGCGGCTGGTATTGAGTCGTGGGATTGTCTCAAAAGAACTGGAAGAAGTTGAATTCTACCGCGTCAAAGATACAAAATATCGCCAGAGCCTGTTGCAGCGTATCCTGAATATCGGTACAATTACGCTTTTTTCGGATGATGTGACGGCTCCGACCTTATCGTTTACCATCGAGCGTCCGGCATTCTACCGCGAACAGATTCGTAGCGCCGTCCAGACTGCGCGTCGGGAAATGGGTGCGATTCAAGTGGACTAAACGCTACTGAAACAAAAGTGGGAATCGGCTCTTGAGGACATGAACAGTGTATTTCCGGGGAGAGACTTATGACTGAATTAACACGGGTTGAAGCATTGATGGAGCGGTATGCTGCGAGAAACTATGCGCCGCTGCCGGTGAATATTGTTGAAGGGCAGGGTTGTTGGGTGTGGACCGAAGCGGGGCGGAAAGAAGACTGTAAATATCTGGATTGCCTTGCAGCCTACGGGGCGTTGAATCAGGGCTACAATCATCCCCGTATTGCGGGGGCTGCACTGAAGCAGATTGCCGCTGGCGTGACTGTGACTTCGCGGGCGTTTTTGAACAGCCCGATGGCGGAACTCTGTAAATTGCTCGCAGAGCTTTGCCGGCGCGAGAAGGTCTTGTTGATGAACACTGGAGCTGAGGCCGTAGAATCGGCCATAAAAATCGCCAGAAAATGGGGCTATCGCGTGAAAGGTATTCCTCAGGATCAGGCGAAAATTCTGATCTCCGCCAATAATTTCCACGGCCGGACGCTGGCTATTATCGGTTTTTCCACGGAAGCCCAGTATCAAGATGGCTTCGGGCCTTTTGCGCCAGGTTTCGAGATTCTTCCCTATGGCGACATCGAGGCCTTGAAACACGCAATTGATGACACGACAGCGGCTTTTCTGACAGAGCCGATCCAGGGGGAAGCCGGGATTATTTTTCCTCCGGACGGGTTTTTGCGGGAGGCAAAAGCGCTTTGTGAGGAGCGTAATGTGTTGTTAATGGCTGACTGCATCCAATCTGGCTTCGGCCGCAGTGGAAAGTTGTTTGCCTGCGATTGGGAGGATGTCGTGCCTGATGTCTATATTTTGGGGAAAGCGATCGGCGGAGGTTATCCCCTGAGTGCGGTCGTGGCTGATGCAGAAGTGATGGATGTGCTCACCCCGGGAGATCACGGCAGTACCTTTGGTGGCAATCCGTTTTGCAGCGCGGTCGCCCTTGAGGCGGTTAAGGTGATCGTTGAAGAAGGCTTGGTGGAAAACTCCCTGGAGATGGGGCGGTATTTTCTGCAGGAGTTGCAACGCATTCACAGCCCCTGGGTCCGAGAATATCGAGGACGCGGCCTCTGGATCGGCATTGAGCTGCATGAGCATGCCGGCGGAGCGCGCCGTTTCTGCGAGCAGCTTCAGAACCGGCATCATATTCTCTGCAAAGAAACCCATCATCACATCATTCGGGTGGCTCCGCCGCTGACGATCACAAAAGCGGAAATCGACTGGGCTTTGGAAGGTTTCCGAGCTGTCCTGATGTCCTGAGCGGCTCAGCGTTTTTTTCGAGAGGAGGACGTGATGAAAGAAAACATTCGTGTTGGGCTTGTCGGTTTGGGCCGCATGGGAACGATGTACGCACAGCACCTTGCATTTGCCGTCCCTGATGCTGAATTAGCTGCACTTGCCACGCGTCGTGTACACATCGCCCGTGACCTTGCCCGGCAGTGCGACGTTGCAGCAATCTATACTGATCCCTGTCAGCTCTTTCAACAAGAGAGCCTGGATGCCGTCGTGATAGCCACACCCACTGCGACACACAAAGATTTTATTATGGCTGCGGCCCGGGCCGGGAAGCATATTTTCTGTGAAAAACCGATTGCATTAACATTGGAGGAGACTGATGAGGCTCTTCAGGCTGTGCGCGAGGCAGGGGTTGTCCTGCAAGTCGGTTTTATGCGCCGCTGTGATGCCGGATATGCTGCTGCAAAACAGCAGATTGCCGACGGAGTGATTGGAGAACCTGTCATGTATAAAGGGATCGGGCGAGATCCTGTTCCTCCGCCTTTAGACTACGCTCGGCCTGAAATCAGCGGTGGGTTGCTGCTCGACCTCGGCAGTCATGACTTTGATCTGGCCAGATGGCTGATGGGGAGCGAGGTCTCACGGGTCTGCACCGAAGCTGGAACGCTGGTGTTTCCCGATTTGAAGACCATCGGCGATATTGATAATGCCGTGGTAAATCTGAGATTCGAGAATGGGAGTATCGGGAACATTGATGTCAGCCGCAACGCGGTCTATGGCTATGATATCCGCACGGAAATTCTCGGTGCTGAAGGATGCCTTCAAATCGGTTATCTGCGCCATACTCCGCTTGTCGTGATGACCAGAACGCGCGGCGTATCACATGATACGGTTCCGTTTTTCCTGGAACGTTTCAGTCCAGCCTACAAGGAGCAAATTCGCTTATTTATCCGGGCGATTTGCGAGGGGACAGCACCTTTGGCAGATGGGCACGACGCGAGAAAAGCTCTGGAAATCGGACTGGCCGCCATCCGCTCGTACAAGACCGGCCAGCCGGTGGAACTCGCTGAAGTATAGATGGGAACTGTCCTGCTGAACACTGTGAAGAATTTCAGAGTGATCGCTATAATTTCAAGGGCGAGACGTTTCTCTCTCAGAATGGCAGAAATGATGCGACGAGCTTTTCTGTTGCAGATGTTCGGTCATCGAGAAATCTTGTTATGAATTTTTGAAAACACAGCTCGTGCAGGCTGGAAGGTGGCAGTAGTGTTTCGCAAGATGAAGCATGCCTTGATAGATCGAAGCCGTTTTGACCTTGTTTGCCGGCAGATTGCGCTGTGCCAGAAGCCGCTGAAAGACGCTTCGGACGGACCGGTTCCATTCCGGGGCCGGAAAGCGATCGTAAAGTTCCAGAATATGCGTTTCCCGAAGCGTGTCGGGCTGCCGCAGGGCAGCAAGCAGCATTACTGGAAAGACGGCGCTGATCAGGATCTCACGAATGCGGGTACGACCCAGCAGTCGATGATCGCGTTCGGCATTTTTTGCGGCGCTGAATGTGTAGCGGCCCTTCCAGTAACCGGCAGCCGGGACTTCCAGACTGCGTTCCAGGAGGTGGACCCGTCGGATAAGCGGCTCTGCGTGGCTGCGAGCGATCGTGAAAAGATTCTGGTAGCCTGTGAAAAGCGCTTGTACGCTGTAATTCAGGACTAAATAGGGCCTGCTGAACAATCAATAATTTCTTGAAAAATTTAATTAAATTTGCTAATTTGGTCGCTGTAAGTGAATAGAAATTCATCGATTCTTCACAAAA
>PDWJ01000092.1_pt1 | contig 119469 bp, 104 predicted proteins | sample 1430881 | NCBI WGS metagenome assembly PDWJ01 (sample SAMN01162460, study PRJNA174530) | Oral metagenome, whole genome shotgun sequencing project. | biome: Marine environment; feature: Marine mammal; material: Swab sample of the gingival sulcus; isolation source: swab sample of gingival sulcus... | reverse complement strand
TGGGGGTTAGCATCTCGCACTCCTTGTTCTGGAAATTCCCAATTAGTATAGCTATTCCTGCTTAGAAACGCTCTCACGAGACTTCGCCAACAAAGTCGAAAATGGGAGATACCCTTCTTTGCGCCGTCGCCAGGCCCGTAACTCCGCATCAGCGCTTTCATCAGATTTTTCAGCGTAGCGAAGCGTCGTCTGGATGTTCTATGTTCTTGTGGCCCAACCGTTTGCGGATCGTTGCCAGGCTAACCCCCTCATTCACCATTTCAGTGGCATGGGTATGGCGCAACTGGTGCAACGTACAATCAATCCCTGCCATTTCACAATACTTCTGCCAACGATACTGAACAGATTGGTACCGTAATGGCCCACCCCGGCTATTTTTCTGGGCGCGAAACAAGGGGCCATGCTTGTAACCAGTTTGTTGAAGATAGCGGCGTAACTGAGCAACCAACTTGGAGTCGTCTAATAAAACGGTACGACGCTTTCCCCCCTTGCCCCAAACATAGATATGCTCATCATCCAAGGTCATGTCAAGGTCTTCCACATAAAGTTGGAGCGCTTTGCCAACGCGCAATCCGGTTTCAAAAATCAGGCGGAACAGCAGTCGGTCTCGTGTCTGTTTGGCGGGAATAACCGCCAGAATTCTTTCCGCTTCCTCGCGTTCCAAAGCTCGAATTTCCGGCTCGTCCCGTTTAATCGCCTCTATCTTCGCCATAGGATTTGCCGCTATCAAATCATGGCGATAAGCCCATTGAAAAAAGCTGTTGAGAGCCACATCAGAAGATTACCAAACAAACAGGATGGCACAGCCATCATATTGTCTGGCAAACTCATGGAGGCATTGACGGCATTAGTAATCGTGTGTTGCTCCATCCTACCTGTCACCGACAGGTTCACAGCCGAGGTTTATACGTTGAGAAACCGCGTCCGGCGACGGGCGTTTGAGTGGCTTGAGCGGCTTGAAGGGAAACTTTCACGAGCCGTTCTCAGGGGGCGGGAGACCAGAAATGGTCTCTTGCTACCCGACCTAAACCGCGGCTTACTCATAGCGGAGTACTTGTGCTGGGTAAATTCGAGATGCCTGAAGGGCCGGAATAATGGTAGTAATCTGCGAAAAAAGGTACGCTAAGAGAATGATGCCGCCTATCTCCAGCCAGGGAAGATTGAGTGTGACCCCCGGTTGATTTGAATAATAATCCACGACCATGTTCCAGGCAGTAATCAAACCCATAGCTGCACCAATGGCAATCCCAGCCAAGGCAATGAATGTAGACTCAAGGAAAAACGAAAGCACGATTGTATTGCGTTGGAAGCCTATGGCACGTAACATACCAATCTGTCGCCGGCGCTCTACGACAGCACGAGCAGTGATAACTCCAAGCGCGGCAATGCCAATGAACAGCCCCAAAGCCAAAAAACCCCTTAACAACCGTGTAAAGCTCTGGCTCCCGGCCTGTGTGCCACTGACAACCTCCTTTAGGGGGACGGCATTTAGACCGCGTGTCATGAAGGCACGCTCCAGAGCATGAGCAACGGGCTCCGTTTGGGACACATCGCGAACCTTCAGTAAGTAAGTGTTGGGGTAAACGATTTCGCCATTTAAGGCCTGCAAAACTTGTTCGTTTGTTTGGACAGCGCCGACGATTCCATTGCCCCAGTCCAGGACGCCGATTACCTGAAGTACCTGTGTCTTGCCGGTGTGGGGAGATTGTAATTCAAGTGATACGATGGGTAATTGAGCGTCTTCCTGGTAAACATCTTCTAACCAGAAGACTCCAATATCCTCCGCAGTTGCGTAACGAGCCTGCTGCTGGAAGGGAACTTCCAGGCCGCTCACAACAGCAACATCATTCCGTTGTTGCAAGGCATCCCAAATGGCTTCATTTGTATCGTAGCCGGCAGCCCGTAGCTTGAAGTTGTAATACGGCCGTACTTGGGAGATATAATCGTCATCATACCCCACAAGACGATAATCTTGCCACAGTGGTCTGCTGCTGTCTTTCTGGCGTACCGCCACCGGCAGCTCGGTGACACCGCTAATAATCTCAATTTGGGCAGCTGGCACCTGCGGATGGCCGGGAATAACGACTCGAAGATCATCAAGTGAGGTGGTAGTGGGCAGGGTAGCCTGAATGTCAAACCCGCCGGTAAGTGCATCCAGATCAACAAAGGATTGATTACTTGCCTGCGCCAACACAGCCATAACAATGAGCATAAAGACAACAAGCGCAAACATGGCAATTGTTAACGCACTACGGAAACGCCCCTGGCGCAGTGGATAAGCAACGGCCGTTTTCACAGCCGGCGCCAGATTGCTAAATCGGCCCAACCACAGGCTCAGACGATACAAAGGCAAATCGGCCGAATAAACAACCAGCCAAATTGCAGCAGCTACAAGGACAACACCGGCGATGAGAAAAATTTCCACACCGGTAGCGTAATCTTGTACACCAGTCACCGCATCACGCCATTCATAAGGAAGGCTCCAGAAAAGCAAAAGACCCAAACTTAGAGCCAGAAAACCAACCCGATCCTGCACCCCAGCACGCAGGCTGCTAAAACCAAGCAGCCAGCGGGTGAACAGCGCTAGACCCACAATAATCAGCGTATACCCAACAAGAACCAGCGACTTTTGCTCTTCTGCATGTCCGACAAAAATCAGCGGCATACCCCAAAGAATAAACAGAGGGCCAACCACCACACGCCACAATCGAGCAAGACGGCCGTTGCGCCGGTTTGTTGTTTCCTGCGGCAGATCACGAATCGCAGCAACAATACTCAACCGACTCACCCGCCAGGAAGCCCCAGTAACAACAACCGCCGTTATCAACAAACCCAAGCAAAAAGAAATGACAAGTGAAACCGGCGCCACATAAAACTCCACAACCGTCGTTTCAGTGCCCGTAAAAGTAGCAAAAGCGCGGGTAATGACCTCCACAATGCCATAAGAAAGGAGCACGCCCACCCCTAAACCAATCACCGAGGCCATCAAATCATAAAACAACCCCTCTATAGCAAAAACCTGCACTAGATGACGCCGCTGCGTGCCTACAGCCCGCATCAGCCCCATTTCACTCACTCGTTCCGCAGCAAGCATCACAAAAATGAGAAAAATAAGCAAAAATCCCGCGTAAATAGCTATCAAACCCAGGCCAAAAAAGATAGAAGTAAAGAAATTGCCTAACAAATCTGCTTCGGCCAAAGCCACCACCTTCGCCTCATCAACACGAAGAATACTCAGATCACGCAAATAATCACCCAACTCAGACTTCACATCCTCCGGCAAATCCAGAGTCATAAACCAAATATTAAGCTCTGGGTTAGCAAGCAGCGACAACAATTGGTCGCTGACCCCCGACCGTCCAAGCTCCTCAAGCAATGCATTCACTTGCTCAACAGAGCGGCTGTATTCACCAGGAATATTTGCCGCTGACGCCGTCACTACCGCCAGATGCAAAGGCTCACGCAAAAGACCAGCCAACAAATCAGCCAAATTCTGGTCAACCAACAAAACACGAAGCCGCTCCGTAACGGTCTCACTGTGGCGCGTACCGGTCAGTGCATCTCCCTGGTTCGAAATAAGCACATTTGTAACCCTGCCCGACATATCCAGCAAACTCTGCGCTTCTGACAGAGGCAGGATAACAGTTGGCTGGTTAGATAACAACCCATAATTATCAGCAACAGAACGAACCTTAAATGAAAACGGCTCCAGACCCAGGTAAACCTCAACTTGATCGCCAGGCAAAACCTGTAAATTATCGGCGGCCGTCTGGTTTATATAAACCTCCCTCTCCATCAACGAGGCAACCGGCAGCGGGCTACCATCAAGAGCACGTATATCACCAAATTCACTATCATACACCTGATCCGGGGCAAAAAGCTTACTGCCCGGTTCCACCTGGCCAGTAGCCTCATGCAATAACACTACATCATACCGAATAACGGCAGAAATACCATCGACCATTTGATCATTCGTTAGCACTTGGCGCACGGTATCATAATGCGCCGTTTCAAAAAAGAGCAAGCTTCCCAGACCGTCAGCGCCGGCACTGGCGTCACCAGCTGCCGGGGCATTGTGGACCGACACAATTTCATCCACACTGCCTAGCCTTGCCAGCGCCTCACTACGACTGGCATGAGCAATCGTATCTCCCGTGATCAGAGAGCTTGTAATGATAATGGTACTCAATGTCAGGCCACACAAGATAAGCACAGTCCGTGCTGGTCTCCGACGGATATTACGCACAGCCATGCGAATCAATAAAGGGTTGCGTAACGCCAGAAAAGCCACCCCTAATAACATTATGCCAACGGCGGCAAGCATAAAAATCATCAGGCGCTCAGCAGAAAAACCAAAAAATGTTTCCATAACTTATTCCAGGCCAGCCGGGGGGATAGCCGGTACGGGATATTCCGTTTCTTTGGATGCGCCGTCGTCCAGGTAGCCATCGTGCATCTGAATGACGCGGCTGCATCGAGTACTAACCTGAAGATCATGCGTGGCAATCACCACTGTCAGGTTTCGTTCTTGGTTGAGCTGCTGTATCAAATCCAAAATTGCGCCGGCGGCACGACTATCAAGGCTGCCGGTAGGTTCATCGGCCCACACAATGGCGGGGTGGTTGACCAAGGCGCGTGCTAACTGGAAACGCTGGCACTGCCCTCCCGATAGCTCTTTTGGCTGATGGTGTGCCCATGCCAGCATATCAACCTGCTCAATAACTTCTAATGCACGTTGGCGGGCACGCCCTGGGCTGAGACCGTCAACCAACAGAGGTAGTTCCACATTTTCTAGGGCAGTCAGAACAGGCAGCAGGCCAAAAAACTGAAACACAAAGCCCATGTGCCGGGCGCGATAGCTGGTTCGCGCTCGATCACTCATTTGATGCAGCGCATTGCCATCAATGAAAACCTTCCCGGAATCAACCTCATCCAACCCAGACAGGCAGTTCAATAACGTTGTTTTGCCACAACCTGAAGGCCCCATGACGGCGATCATTTCGCCTTCGCTAATCTCAAGCGTTACGTCTCGCAAGGCGCGAACCTCGTGCTCTGCTGCATAATAGGTTTTATTAATATGTTGGGCAAGGATAATCGGTTCAGACATGATTGAAATCGCTAATCCATATGTGTTGGCTGTTTACCATGTAGTTCGTTGAGGAGCTGGTTTATGCTGGCGACTACGCCCTGGATCATGCGCACGCCTAAGAAGCCCCACGAGACGAGTACCATTAGCATAGCCACACCGGCAATGCCAAGCGCACCAATTGCTAATGCACTTAAGAGTAACTGACCAATTTGTGATACTAAAGTGACGGGTTCCATTGTTCACTCCTTGTCTAAGAGATTATTTTAGCCCGCTTGTTACGCAATACAAAGGTGTTTGCTATATGATCGTGAATGCTCCGACGCTCGGTGCTAAAAAACATGACGCCAATGTAAACGGCAATGAGCAAATAAGCAATAATGAGACCAAGCCGAAATCCAGAAGATGTATCGTCCCAAATGGGTATGGGTAACATCAGGGTAAGATGGCTCAGTTCCCAGGGTATAAGTTTGATGATTGTGCGCAGAATTGCCTGCTTGAGTGTAAGACGGTCGCCGGAACCGGAAATCACTCTTAGACCGAGTAATCGTTTGCCAAGTGTACCCTGCCACTTCGATTTCTCACTTAGGGCAAAATATGTCCAGGCCGGCAGCGAGATAGTTAGCAATATCCACACTTCAATTTGCGGGCCGGTTATAAGGCGATTGAAGGGCCATCCCCTAGTGAGGAAAGCAAGAAGAATCTGGGGCAACAGCAGCGTAGCAATTAGCAGCGCGTAGTCGATGGCGTAAGCTGTAAAACGCAAAAAAAGATTTGCATATGGGGTCTCAAAATCACGTTTATCTTTCATTCAGGTTAACCTTGCCGTGTAACAATACCTGCTACTTTTCCTTTTGTGCTGCCGGGGCTGGGGTCGGCGAGTGGCCTCTTTTTGCCGAAAGGATAACTTGTAATTTTGTAAAAAATCCAATTCTTACCAGGCTGAAAAGGGCAATAAAAAAAAGCAGAATTCCCCATGCAACCGGCGCTCCAGACCATCCATAAAAGAGGCGAATCCAATAAAGGGCCATTAATATCAAGAAGAAGGTTGTGAAGACAATCGATAATAGACCATATATAACGTAGACTCGCCTGACAGAGTGGTGGTAACCGCTGGCTCCTGGGCCGCGCCGAAGAATGAGCCTGGTTGCTACTTCACGCCAAAATGTGTTGGCTTCCTGGCGCAAGTTGTCGAAGCCCAGAGCATGGTTAAGTATGAAATAGCCATCTAATTCAACGAATGGAATGAGATTGACAATTGCCATACCGCTAATGAACAGCATGCTCAGGGCGCTGAAGCGAGCGACTGCGTCTGACGGGGCAAAGTGCCACAGCAGCAGTAGTGGAGGTAGAAATATGAGGTTGGCAAAAATGCCGGCAAAGGAGGCGTAGACTCGCTGCCGTCGCTGTGGGCAAAGCATAATATCGTCGATTTTACAATAGGGCAAAATCATCAGATAACGCCAGATGAAGCCAATTTCCTCGACAGAGCCGCCGTAATGTTTGCAAGACAAACCATGAGCCAGTTCGTGAACGGCCGTTATAAGCCAAAAGAATAAAAATGCCGCAATCCATACAGAATAGCTGCTACGGCCTTCCCAGATTGTAGCCGCTATTGATTCCCAACGCCCGAACATTACCACAGCCGAAGCCATAATAATCATCATAGTCGGTAGAACTACCATAGGCTGAAAAATAAAACGTAAATAAACCAACAGGCTGTCTAGGAGACGGTCGGGATTAAATAAAGCAAGTCGCCGACGCAAGAAACCTCGGTTTCCCTGGCTTTTGCGGCTAATCAACATTTGTCTCCGCTCAGCCAACCCGGCGGCAGAAAACGTGTGTGCAAGCAGCTGGCGCTGCTCTAGCAAAGCTATAAGTGATTGCCAGGAAGCAGCATTAAGCTTGCGACTAAATCGCTCATAATAATCCTCACTAATTTCGGCCAGCGTCCTGGTCCCGTCCATCCGGCTGATGATAAACACCTCTTTTTCCCCCATGCGGTAAAACCACCCGGTAGCGCGATCCTTCAGATAATAAACCGTTGACCGCCCACTAAGCAGCGGAGGACCAATCATAACATCATCGCGCACACGAAATCGAGCGGTGGGAGTGTAACTGAAGTCACTGTTCATTGCTTTTCTATTTCCACTTGCGTAACCATGTCCTCTATAGCACGCTTCATAACATAAGAAAGGTAGATTTCATCTGAAATACTTACGCCAAGACGATTATTAAGCATGTGAATGTAGCTACTGAGCAAAATCTGGTAATAATCCATATCTTCCCTGGTAATGGGGCCAGGCTCTCCAGATTCACCTTTACCACGAAAGACGAGCTGGCCGACGTCGATCAGCTTATCAATCCGATGACGAAGCTCCCGAACATGAGTCAGCCATTTTTGTTCAAGCAACGTCAGGCTACCCGGTTCTTTCCCAACCACATAACGGCGAATATCAGCAATGCGCTGCTGTAAGTCAGGTGCAGCACGTTGGTATTTCTTTTCATACTCAGGGAAGAGTTTCTCGCTGCCAGGGCTAAAATGCTCTACCCAATAGCGAGTATAGTTGGCAAAAAAGGTGATGATCGTCTCTTCCACAGGCATAAACCCATAACATAGCGGAAGCGTAAATTGTACCGACAGTCCAAGCAAAATACTGCGTATACGCATATTTGTGCTTCGCAGCAATTCAATAACCATATTACTGGAGTGCTCAAAATGCCACTCGGCCAAAGCCACACCAAGTGGCCCGCCATAGCGATCATATTCGGGCTCATACTCAATATAATGATAAGAATTGTTAGCGCGGAACGGCATATCACCGTCCTCACCATAGCGTGCAATCCAGGAAGCCTCGCCATATTCAGCAATAAACATCTGCTTATGAAATGCTCGATACTCTTCAGGATCAAGTTCAAAAAGAGCTGGTCGATGACGCAAATACGTTTCAATGACCGGCTCAACTACGGCCTTTACTTCTGCCTCAGTTACACCAGGTGAAGGCAGAAGTCGGAGACGAACATGCGGACCTTCCATCCAATACTTGATGAAGAAGTAACAATCAATAAGCCTCTGGGCCTTCAGATCTTGCACAAGCGGTGCAATGCACTCAAGAATTACCGGGTTTTGGTTGCTGGAGTAAAAAATATGAATGCTGATCCAATTTCTGGATGATAGCATATCCTCATTGGGAACACGCCAAGCAACTGGGAATCGCGGATGAGCCGGTGGGTCTTGATGAATCTGGGCCGTCATATTACGTCCTCCTGACTTGTGTCATCTCTAATATAAACTCTGTAACGTAGTCACCACCATTATGGGTAAGATAAAGATCGTTTCGATGGGGCAGCATTTCGTTGAGGACTAGTCGCCGCGAAGAGTCCTGTACTGCTGCTTCGAGTAATGCTACAGAGAAGTAATTCTCAAAGTCAACATAGAAAGGCTTGTAAGTTCCACCAGCGCCGCCCCGATTGGGATCGCCATCTTCGGCGGCGCGATCTGGGGCCGCATCGGGGGTAACAAACAACCGCGATGGCAAATCATTTTCCCGTTGCCAGTGGATTACGCGACGATAGAAAGCAAAATCGGATTCGCCGGGTGTTCGACGGGGAAAATACGCAGGATTGAGCTTCCATAAGGCCCGGTGAATAACGATGTTACGGTATTGCAAACGTGGATAGAAGGCAATGGTATCACCCGTGCTGGGCGCATTTGTCCCCAACCAAAGGTAGATGGGTGCCATCACCGGATAAGAGAAGTTAAGCAAGACTTGTTGAACTTCTGGCAAAGCCATAGGTATTAGGAAGCCAAGATAGATGGGAATGATCTCTTTTTGTAATCGCGGTGAGTAAAGCCGCAAGGTGTCTGTCACCGGATCGTCCTGAATAACAAGATCACTAACCGGAATCTGTGATAGGCCATTATCCCGGATGACGTCTCCGGGGCATACTATTTCATGGGATGTAAAAGGTGGATGAAGATTGAGGTTGGTTGTGTCGTATCCGCCTCGTAGCTCGGCAAAGATGGCGTTTGAGGGCTGGGTGTCAAGTAACACTTGTCGCAGCTGGGGGATGAGGTCGAAGCCGTTTTTTTCGGGAAAACAACCTGAGAAACGAGAGAACATGGCTGTCAGGCCATTGTAAACGCGGTTAATAATAAGCAATGGTGTGTCGGTTGTGGCTTCGGCAATCTGAGAAAAGTAGGAATAGGATTGAAAGTCGGTGACAGTTGGAGGAATATACGGGGTTATAGTGTCTACAAATGCCTGGTCTAAAATGAGCGCATGGCTGTCTGGGGCGCGTTTAGCATAGGCGTCGGTAATGTAATCAGCTATGGCTTGCCGGGCCTGATCGAGTTGTTGGATTTCTGCCTGTCGGAAGTGGTTTCTTGAGCCGATGAAGCGCTTCTGGTCGTCAAATAGATTGCGGTTGCCAGACATGCTCCGTTCCAGAAACTGTTCATAGAATTCCATGTTGAAGTTTTCGGCGAAACTGACAAAGTCGTCGCAGCTTTGGCCACGGCCGTAACGAGCACGAAAATATCCTTTAGTCACAAGTTTGCGTTCTATGTTAACATCAAAGATTGGGAGTAGGGTTTGGAATTGGGACAGAGCGCTCAATGTTTGCGCCCAATGGTGTTTGTCGAGAGCTAGATGCCGACCACGTAGTGTTGTGTCTTCATAAATAAGGGTGTCGGGAAGAGCAACAGCCGATCCGTTAAGACGGCCGTAACAAGCGTGAAGGTGATTTCGGATAAGGCCTAAGCTGCGGCGGCGGGTGGGCACATCGTCATGAGCATATGTCATCACCAGATCGCTTACAGTCTCCAGCCTTTGGGCAATTTCATCAGTAGCGGCTGTCCCTATTTCCGCCACCCCACGGCTGTAATCAGCCAGTGGCTCCAAACTGTGAATATCAATGTACAAGCCGGGCGCTACCAACAAGCCTAGTCGCAGGAAATGCTGTAGAAATTGGTCAACCTGACTGGCTGAATGTTGATAGCCAAGCAAATTGCTCAGTTCAGCAACAAGCTGCCCGTAACGTACCTGCCGGTTGTCACCCATCAATCGGAGCAAATCTGAAAGCAATTGGCCTTCAGGAAGATAAAGGATGTCTTCATGCACCAGATTTAGGTCAGAGCCGTCATCGGCGTAACGAAGATCGTGTCGGCGTCTAAGGTAACGAATGCGGACGTCCTGACTGCGCCATCCTGTGGTAAGCTGAACTGGTAATCCGTGCCGTACCTCTTCAGAAGCAATGATAAGTGCCGTGAAGCGCGACAACGCTGCAATATTCAACTGGGTAAAGCTTTGCTTTTCCTGGTTTTCTAGCTGCAAGATAACGCCGCCATTACCAGGCGGCAGGTCTTCAAAAGTGCCGGTGCTAACGGCAGTAAAGGTACTAAAAGGACTAGTCTTACAAGCTGCTCGCAGCAAATAACTAACCAGAGATCGTTCTGTAGCTCGATGCCGCTTACCTAGCTGAAAATTATCTGAAGCAAGATACGAGTCTACAGCACGATCCAGCGTAGGGCTGGCTAGTAAAAGCCCTTTTCGCAAGTCCGAAGTTTGAATTGTCTCCTTCAGGCACTTGCGTCTATCGGCCAATTCTCGTCTGAAAATACGCTCAGCTTTGGTTTTGGCCTGCCTACACTCTTGCCATAGTTGCTGCCATTGTACCAGGCGCACCGCCTCATCGGGGGCAAGCATCTCCAAAACAGGTTGAACGTCCTTCTTGCCTGACAGCGGCCGGAAATTAAACACGTCTCGTTTCAGGTTAAGCAAGAGATGCCGGAACTGCTTTTGTGTTACCTTACCAATTGCCTGGAAAAGGGTTTCCATCAACGGCTCTTTTAACATCACTAAACGTGCCTCAATTGCCAACACATCATTGATAGCGGTAAGGCTTTGTTGAAAGCGTAATTCATCCACCATATTTATGGGTATGCCAGTGATACGCAACAGAAATCGCGGGTTTACTACCACGCTGGAATCATCAACGCCTGCCTCCAAAGTATTAGCCTGTGCCTGGTGAGTGTAGAATCCTAATTTCATCATCATACCATATAGTCACATTCAGAAGATCAATGGGCCGTTAACATTGGCATTTCCCTCTCGCTCATGGCCCAGAAACAAGATAAGCATACTTTTATGATCAGAACCATCCAGGCCAAGCATATGGTTAAAAGCCGCATTGTTAAAGCCAAGTATGGCCCCGCAGCCTATACCTAAAGCAGCAGCGGCAATATGAATGCTTTGGGCCATGTAACCCGCTTCCGCATTCAGCACACGAAGACCACGATTGCCACAGGCCTGCAAAAGAGGTGCAGGTCGGCCGACAATGACCAAGACAACGGCCGTTTCTTGTACATTATAGTTGTCAAGAAAGTAGTTTCTTTGCAAGAAGCGAGAGAAATCACCTTGTTGTACAGGAATAAGAGATTGATGCGTGGCGTTATAAGCATAGCCACCACGAGGCAATCCCTCAACATGGTTAGCAAAAAGCATAATGCGGGTAAAATGACCCGCTTGTTCCGTCGGCTTCAAGTCAGTGGCATAGTGGCGAGAAGCGGCGCTGAAGCGCAGAATCGTCGCCAGATCAGACAGAGACAGCGGCGGCAAATGAGATAACCTGCCGAAGCTGGAGCACCTCTCTACAAAGGCTTGCAACAACCCCACCTCCATCGCCTGTGGCGACGACGGCGGCAGCGCCAGAGAACGGCCGTTTGCCGTTGGTGTCTCAATAAATGCCCGGCATATATCATCTAAGCCTGGGCGTTGCTCATTCGTAACCAACGCACCCTGATGAGCAGCCTCTACTGCCTCAAAGCGAATCACAGTTTGAGATCGCTGGAAACTAGGTCGATCAACACGCGGTATTTGGCCGCCATTCATCATTGCTTTACTTAATTCAAGGCCATTAGCCGCCTCAAAGGGCAAGGGAATGACCCCAAAAACACCCTCCGACAGCGTTTCCAGGCCAATTGCCTGATTCAATACTTCATCATGAAACCATTGGATAAGCTGCAGATCACTGCCCATCCCCAGAGCAAGGAAACGCAGCGAGCCAAAAAGAGAACCCACATCATGGGTAACAACATGGTAACAAAACGAATTATATTTCCACGAGTTCTTCCAAAAGTTGAGAGAAATGAGCAAGAATTGATCCGTCTTTGAGGCAGCAGGAGCGCCCAGGAGCGCCTTGCGGATTAATGGCGTCGGGTCGCCCGTGTAAAGGCGCTCCAGAGCATGATGACTGTTATCGTAATGATACAGGCCGGGCAGCAGTGAACCGCGTGGGCCACTAGCCCAATAAATTTCAGCCGGATACATGCCCCCACCCGATGGGTAGCTACGTTGATGAAGCGCCCGCTCATAACGGCCGATATTGCGATTGTGGCGATTCCAGGTAACACCCAGCCGACGGCCAATCGCTCCATGACTAAGCCACAACAAAGCAGAGACATCTTCAAACGAGAGCGCACGCAGCGGTTTGGGCGGCTGAGCAAAGTGAGCTTGCGCCTGGTCAAGCGTGATGAGGCGCTGCGGCAACACATCGGGCAGACAGATACGCTCTACCTGTTGATATATCTTGTATTGAGATGGGCGGTCACGCACATTGGGCATAAAACCCAATGGCTCCATCGGCTTTTCCGCCCTATTAAAAATAGCTTCCAAATAGTCATCGATGATATGTGTATCCCAGTTAGACACAAGTACCTCGCCTTCGTAATGCGGCTGCGCCATGCACATCAGCCAGATCACGGAAATGGATGTGGGATCAGCGCTTCAGGGTCTAGAACAAAGTCATGGTCAAAATAGCCCAACATACGTGGCACAGTGCGCAGCCGTGGTAGATCGTGAACACGCTGACGCTCCCAGCCAAAATCCATCGGCATTAAGCCCGGCACAATAACGCACACAGTAGACAATCCCATATTTCTGACTTCCGGTGGCGTCTGGTCAACGACTATGACATCCATACCCAAACCAAGAACCTCGTTGATGCAGAACTCCAAGTCCTCCCGCAAATCCTGGCTTCGCGGCATCGTGTTTTGCAGATAGCCATGATAGGTTTCTTCAACCGAGCGTGGCTGCTGGCCCTGGAAAAGAAAATCAATATGGCGAGTCATTTCAGGCAATCCATAAAGGAGGCCATGGTGCATCAATTGGGTGACCAGTGAATAATCATTCACCATTGGCTTGATCTCATCCAGCCTGGCCTGCACACGATCTTCAAAACCCGGTACATAACTGGCAACTTCACCCAGAGCATAATCTATGGCAATCATTGGATCCAGACTAGCCCCGGCCGCAAAAACCATCTTCCCCAGACCATCGCTGCGGCGCATCGCCAGACCCATCACAGCCGGAGGCGTTAGATCGAGGCGCATGTCAAACAAGTGTATGTCGTAGCCAAGCCGATCTACTCGATCTAGCATGTAGAGAATTCCCGGATCCTTACAGCTCCAAGGATCGATCATGGGCAGGGCCAGCTGGGCATTCCAGGCGATTAAAAAGGCGTCGCGTTCAATAAGTTCCAGGAGACCAAAAAGGATTGCTTCCTCCAAACAACTGCCAATAGCACATCCGCTAGAGCAATCCTGGATGAAATTAGGGTAATTGAAACGATGATCCAGATAATAGACCAGCTGCTCCGGCACCTGGACTGGTTGCTGTTTCTTGAAAGAGTATCCCCATACCCACGGGATTTCTCGATCGGGCGTAAAGGGCAGATAAGCAGGCGTGTTCTTTTCGTAAAATTGCGGCTGGTAAAGGCCGGTATCAATCGGGTTTAACGCATTTGGGGCAAGGTTTTGATAACTATCTACAATTGATAGCGTTTTAGACCGGGGAGCTTGGCCGCTGAAACGTTCCAGACCTTCCAGTATGCCGGTGCGATGACTCAATTTGTAATTATCACTGCGCCCCGTCCACCACACTTGATGTAGATAGCGATATTTGTTGCGAATCCAGAAAAAGCCGCTGACTGGTGCTGTGATGGTCAGGGCGTAATCGGGTAGGCTGCGGCTGCCAAGCAGTCCGGCAACCGGGTTTACCAGTCCGCTTTCCGGCAGATCGTAGTTGGTCGCTTCTACCAAATGATAAGCAGTGGAGTGAGGTTTTGGCCGGGATGTGATGGTGATGCAGGCAGCTTCGGCCGTATCTGGTTGAGGATTAGCACAAACAGGGCATAGCGAGTCGGCAATGAGTTCGTGGCGAGTTGGCTCAACTGTTTTGAGGTCGAGCGCGTAGAAGCGGGCTACATCAGTCTGGGTAGAATTTTGAGCAGTGCCGGGTTGGAGCAAAGCAACTGCCAGCGCAGACGCTGCCTCCAGAGCAAAGGGGGTTAGCAAAGGTGGCTGGCCGGAGATGACAATGTCTTTCCCTTGTTCGACAGCCTCCTGATATTCGGCTGTACGAATAACAAGCCAACGTCTTTCCAGGCAAGCCGGACATGGTTTGTCGCCCGCTGCCAGGTCCACGAGAGGCCCTATAATCAGGGAGGCAGCGTCAAGTCGGATCGGCAACACCTTTTGCTTTTGCCAGTCAATCCGACTCTGCTCTGGCGTCCGAGAAGTAGAAAAAACCAGTGCCGCAACATCGATAAGCAGGCTGCCGTCATTAAGTAAACTATTCCCATTTATCCGTGCCAGATAATGGGCCAGGAAATCCCCGATGCGATAGAGTGTCTGATCTAGAGGCGTGTCTGTCGCCTGCACGTACGTTAAAGTGGTTTGTTGCCAGTTCATGTTAAAGATAGAAAGGCTAAAGTAACCGGCGTGACCTACAAAAAGCGGATCACTTACCAGTTAAAGCATGATCGAAAATTTAGGGGGCGATGCAACTGCTCCTCCAATTTTTATAAAGAGAGTGAACCTACTAATACACTAGATCATTTAACACACAATGATACTAGTTAATGGTTTTAGGAAGAAGCTCCGTTCAGCAACTCAGTCTTCATGACAAAGCTACTTCCTTACCAACGGGTCTGGTTGGGCAAGAAGCGTGTTCCCAGATTGTTTGGTAGGTGCTAGGCGCAGCTATTCGTCGTTGATGTGCTGCAACTACAACAGGTTGAAGTGCTACAACTGCAACAGCTTGAGGTGCTGCAACTGCTGCTACACCAATCCGCCATCTCGATTCCCATTTCTGAGATGTCCTCAATCTCGAGCGTTTCCGTCTCAAGCTGATGGAGTTCCTCTTTCAGGGTACCTTGCAAATCGCTACTTTTGTGGTTGCTCATATTGCATCTCTCTTATTGCTGGACAAAAAGCACAGGCTATGTTCCTGGAAATTTTCGGTCGGGAAACGGCCGTATACCTTTTTTCCGGCACCCAAGTGCTAAGAACAGCTAGATGTAGATGCGGTGCAAGACGTGCTGCAACTACAGCATGTTGAAGTGCTGCAACTACAACAGCTTGAGGTGCTGCAACTGCTGCTACACGGAGAGCCAACGTCAGCTTCAATGTCAGCAATATCCTCGATCTCGAAGGTCTCAACTTCAAGCTCGTGGAGTTCCTCGGTTAGTTTGTCTTTCATTAGATACCTCCTTGGTAATTGTCGGATCGATAGTCCACTCTCTTGGCGCCGTCGGTCATGCAGACCGGCCAGCATAAAACTGCTGCTGCCCGTCACCTATCAGGCACAGCTAGCCGTCGTTGAGGTGCTACAGCTACAGCAGGTTGAGGTGCTGCAACTGCAACAACTGGAGGTGCTGCAGCTACTGCTACAGATGGAGCCGACATCGGTCTCGATATCAGCAACGTCCTCGATCTCGAAGGTCTCAACTTCAAGCTCGTGGAGTTCCTCGGTTAGTTTGTCTTTCATTAGATACCTCCTTGGTAATTGTCAGATCGACAGTCCACTCTCTTGGCGCCGTCGGTCATGCAGACCGGCCAGCATAAAACTACTGCTGCCCGTCACCTATCAGACACAGCTAACGAACGTTGAGATGCTACAACAGCTACAGCAGGTTGATTAGTTCATTTATCATTAGCTTCCATCTCAATGATTGCCGGGTCCGGTCACGTAGACCAACCGACAACTGATCACGATAGAAATCGCTTCTTTCTGCCAGACCTAATCGGACGTATTAGGCACAGCTTGAGGTGCTGGTTGTGCAGGATGTGCTACAGCTACAGCAGGTTGAGGTGCTGCAACTGCAACAACTTGAGGTGCTGCAACTACTGCTACAGATAGAGCCGACGTCTACCTCAATGTCGGCGATATCCTCGATCTCGAAGGTCTCAACTTCAAGCTCATGGAGTTCTTCATTTAACTTGTTTTTCACTATTTTTCCCCGTTAGTGACTATCAAACTGATAACCCACTTTTTTACTAATCGTCGCCAGTCATGCAGATCAGCCGGCAACCCATCACAATAAAATCACTTCTTTCGGCCAGACCTTACCGGAAGTATCAAGCACAACTTGAGGTGCTGGTCGTACAAGACGTACTACAACTACAGCAGGTTGAAGTGCTGCAACTGCAACAACTTGAGGTGCTGCAACTACTGCTACACCAGTCCGCCATTTCTATTTCCATATCCGAAATGTCCTCAATTTCAAATGTTTCCGTCTTGAGTTGGTGAAGCTCCTCTTTCAGGTTACTGTGCAAATTACTACTCTTGTGCTTGCTCATGTCATACCTCCCATTGGCTGGCAAAAGACATTGGCTGTGTTCAAGCAAGTTTGTGGTCAAGAAAAAGCCGTCTATTCTTTTGCCGATGCCAAGTATTGCTTTTGCCTAACCGCTAGAAGTGGTAGATGTGCTGCAACTGCAAATGCCCGACGTACTGCAACTACAACAACTAGAGAGCGTGTTGCATAATTAACCGGCATATATAGGCGTTGATTGGCGAATCATGGCATATATGGGGGTGCGCACAATCCGAAATGATTCCGACACCCAATTAAGGTAGTGTATGACCTTGAAGCCGTATATTTTGTGACAATTTTCGTCCCATATATGGTTGTTTTGTTTACGCCACCCCCATATGCAGGGGTTTTGAATTATGCAACACGCTCCTAGAGGTGCTGCAACTGCTGCTGCACCAGTCGGCTAGTTCTGTCGCCAAATCAATGATGTCTTCTATCTCAAAAGTCTCAGCTTCAAGCTGACGTAGTTCATCCTTCAAGACTTGTTCACTTTCTTCGTTCATTTCATCATTCCTTGTCCCAGCCATAAGATGGTGCTGTCACCGGGCGGGCTATCTCATGCCTGGAAAAGACTTTTAGTAGGAATGGATACCAGTCATTGCAACGGCCGTTTCTAGAGTCTGGTCCCCAATTGGGGAGCTGTGGTTGGCTTCTCGAGCCAACAGGATCATGCCGCTGATAAGTGATTCAGCTGCCAGGACATCGGGGGGTGTTATGTTGGCAAAGAGGATATCCCACCCCATGGCGAGTACCTCATTCGGCAGCACAATATCAGCTAGGGAACCATTATCTGAAAAATGAATGAGAGGCAGTTCCGGCGGCGTATCGAGCCAAAAAGCAGGAAAGACAGGTAAGGTTTTCGGCGTGATCCCGCCGTTTGCTTGCTGGCGCATCTGTACCTGTCCTACCAATTCCAGCAGGGCCATTGTAACGGCCGTTGTAGCCGTCCGGCCATAACCAACTGTTTGTAAGCGATCATTAGCGGCTTGAGCAAGAACAACATGTACAGGCATTTCGCTACCTAGGACAATCAGGCGTGGAAAAACACCCATTCGGGCAGCGCTTTTGAGAAGATAGTCTAAATCCGGATCCGCGTCGGCTACCGTTGCGGTCTCAAGCGGCAATACCTGGGTCTGGCCGCTAATTGCCTTGCGGATACGCTCAAACGCCAGCGCAGAAATGATGCCGTCTTGAAGCACACCAGCAAATGAGAAACCCGTAGCCAGGCCTGCCGAAACTCTCTCAAATAAATGCATTCGGTTGAACTCAGAAAATGGATAAGCAGCCGCTGCAGGGACATATTGGAACGTTTCGGATTGGGTTGAGTAGACCGGCAGCCATTCTATTTCCCGGTCTTGGGCAATTGTCTGTGCGCCGGCCCAGGTCAGGAGCGTTTGCGGTGGGAGTGCATCTAAATTACTGTGTTTTAATTGGTTGTAACTAGCTACCCTCATGGTCCGTTTGTCAGGAATCGCCTGACTATAGTGACTAATTGCCCGCAAGAAAGCAACATCGCGGGCATCACGCAAGTTGTTTAGGCTGAAGGCCACAACATCGACCTCGCTCGCTGCGGGCGACGCCGGCCCCCCGCCAAGAATGCGTGCGGTTTTAAGAGGTAACTGCGATAACCCCTCATCGCCGAAATCGGTAAAGAGACCAACATGTGAATTGACAAAATAGTAGTGGTGATCCAGCAACTCCTTAGCTGGAGTCGGATTTTTCTGATTGTTAACGATAGCGCGAGCTTGATTTACGGCCGTTTCAAGCTCCTGCTGTGAACAAATCGGGCAAAGTGGGTGCGCCACCAGGCGGGAGCGCGTAGCTTCTAGCGTTTCTAAATCCTGAAAAATCATCCCCTCCTCAGATACGGAGGGCAGACAGCCTGTTAAAATTTTGAACAACTCCAGGCCCAGTCCATTTCCCATTAAACGCATAGCAATGGCATAAGAATCAGCATGATGGCTATTAGTTGGTGCGCCTAAATACAACTGCTGCCACAGAGAGGCTGCGGTTACAGAACCAGCATTGGCGGCAAATCGCATAAGACCGCAAAGCCAGCACGGACTTTGTTCAGGGCGGGATATAGGCCCAATAATTGCGTATCCGTTAAAGACAACGGCCGGTAAGAAGACGGCCCCAGCATTAAGACTGGCCCGGAATAAGCGATCCACCTGACTCAAATCACTGCTGTCGGCGCAGTAAGCAATAACATCGTAATCTTTCCCATCAAGATCGGGTGTCCAGGGGACAAATTGAACGGCGCTGCTATAGTCAGGCAAAGCCAGCGCAGCGTCCAGTGCTTTTCGGTATCGTTCAGTTTCGCCAGAAACGGCCAAAGTCACGCGAGCCAAACCATTAGTCAGGAGAGCTATTGTCAGTGCGGTTAGAGACTGGCCCGCGCCAACAAGCAGGACCTGACTGTCACGAAATGTCTTGAATTGCTGTAGGGGACGATCTGCGTAATGATCAATAAACTCAATTTGGGGCGCGAATTGCTCACGTACTTCTGCCAGCAGTAAATCATCTGATTCTGGGATATGGTTTTTGATCACGCCACGCTGCAACAATGTAGACACCAGGCGTGTCACCATATTCTGGTGATCGGCTCCTAAGCCTTCACATAGTTCGGCCACAGTAGTCTCGCCCGTCATGTGCGGTGCTAGTGTGGTCACCCAACGATAGACAGACTTACCCTTCAGGGTGAACTCCATTTCTTCTGTCTTAAAGAAAATCCCTGTGTCGGTTTGAATGAAGATGGAGTCTTTTTTCAGTTTCGGCCGAATTTCTGCGATGTCCGTCTGCATACTCAACTCCTTTTACGGTAAAATAATTGCACCGTAATGCAACAACCAACTGATATAGGTAGCCTATAGAGGAATCGAACCTCTCTTTCCGACATGAGGTGCCGGCGTCCTAACCACTAGACGAATAGGCCTTATTAAAAAGTTCTTGCCGAAAGGGTTAATGAACAAGAACAACACAAAATACATGGTCTGTTCCATCTGACTAAATGTCAACAGAATAACACATATTAAGGAATGAAGATTTAATAAAACACGGCCATTATTGTCATAAAAACTAATAAAAGAATGATCCCAAACTAAATACTATTAACAGCCATTGGTCGCCACCCATCATCGGGGGAATGATAGCCGATTCGCCAATAAGCAAGAGAATGGCTGTCAACCTGTTCAATCGACTGGGAAGCAACTTAAGAAGTCACCGATAGTCCTAGCGAACCGAACTACACCCTATACTTTTTGTACTATTCTGAATTGCTAAGGGTAAATGGTTGAACGAATCTTAGAAAATTAAGGTGCACCCGTCAAGGGAGAACCTCCTACAATTCGGGAGGGACATCTCTGCAATTTCAAGACGAGATATCCCTATTTGTCTAGCTTGAGGTACAAGATGGCGGCACCCGTTCGAGTTCTGACGCCCAGCTTTTTGTACAAGGCTGTCAGTCGTTTTTCTATCGTTTTCCGGCTCAGGTCGAGAGACTGGGCAATCTCTGGGTTACTTTTGTCAGCGCATAAGAATTGCAATAACTGTTGCTCCTGAGTAGTGAGCGACATATTTTCCGTTCCTGTCATTGACATGTGGGACAGTCTCGTTATCCTGTCCAGCAATTCAGGGCTGAAGGCTGCGCCCCCGGTTGCCGCTACCTTTACTACCTGCGAGATAATGTCACAAGATTCAGTTTTTAGGAGTATACCGCTTGCACCGGCATTTACCAACGCACGCAACGGCAAACCGTTATCATTATCTATAAGCAACACAACGGTGATTTCTGAGTGCTTTTGCTGTAAGTTTACCAGGAATGGTATTGGTGACGCTGGCAACAAGTTGCTGGCCAGTAACAGTATGTGGGGGTGATGTGCTTGAATTAAGGCATCAAGTTTATTTAGGTATCCCGTTTCAGCAACAATGGAAAAACCAGCACCTGTCAAAATCTGACACAAACCAATACGACTACACGCGTGGGCATCAGCTAATAGGATGTGAAACACATTTTCTACCATATGTCCTCCTCCCTAACACCGTACGGCTACACCAGATAGGGGGGTAGATAGCATCAGCAAAATATATACAATACCTTCGCCAAATTACGAAGGATTAGGGTTAGGAAGAGGACAATGAATCCTCCCTAATCGTGAAACTTGTTCAAAAATGTGAGCTATTAAAATTGGCTCTGGCTTTTGCGGAAGCCATTTTAATGTTTCGGCCACATATTTGTAACCACGATAGTATGCTTTCAAATCGAGCACATTAACATTTGAGTCCTGCTGTCGAAAGCGACGCAGAAGTAGTTGCGAAACGTTGACCATGAACAAGGAAAGGTTCGCCGCATTTGTAACGGCTGTTTCCTTTACATTCATGAAATCTTCCAAGCCCCAGTATTGTTTGGCATCACGGAAATTGAACTCAATTTGAAACCGTAAGCGATAATAGTTAATCAGGCAATCATAGTCGAGCGTCAAATCACTGCTGAACAACACCACATGCGCCCAAGCTCCAGTTTTGATATTTGTTTTGACGATGATAACGACATTGAGTGCTTGAGCAAATTCCTTGTGCAACATTTCAGCCTGATAAATATCTGTACGGACTTCCTTTTCGGTTGTCGTTGCTTTCAGATATTGCTCCGGAATCGCCGCATAGTTAATTTTGTCGCCGTATTTTCTAGGCGCACCGATGCCTGTATAAAAGCCATCATAGCGAAAAAACAAAGCCGAATCGTGACGAAGCTTGGAAATCAAGTGCAAGCTACATTGCAGGGTCATTTGGAGTGCATTGTTGTTGCCAAAATGACCATCCATAACCAGATGTTTTAGCGACAAAATGCCCATGATTAGAGATAGCAACTTCTGCACCATTTGCTGTATTCGTGTCAATTCTGGCGTTAATTCCACTTGGGTCTTGTCCCGATTCTTGCTCCCTTTTGGCCGTCCCGGTTTACTTTTCCTCTTTTTCTTTTTGGCCTCTTTCTTAGCTTTGGCGGCTTCCTTCTCTTCTTGTGTACGTATCACTTGCTCGGATAAGAGCGATGCGCTTCTACATGAACCAGCGATAAGGCGAAGAAGGCTAAACTGGGTACGGGCTTGCCATACAGGGACGAAAAGAAGCGGTCTATGCCATGTGTCTTTTTGCCCGACTTGGTAGCTACGCTTTCATCGCCTGCCAAAAAGTAGGTTGCATTCGGGTCAAGCAGATGTCGTTGGAAAAACGCCCAAAATAGGGTTGCCCAAGGGATAACTGTATGGAAAAAGCGTTGTACAGTGCGGTAACTGCCTCCTTTTTCCGTCCAACGAGAAATGCCTAACATCGTTACTCGGCCTGTCATGGCTAATATCGCCGGAATGATACGGCTCATTTGCCGCAGGGTTGTCATGCCTACATGGGGACTCAAATGTTGTAAAAGTGCTAAAACATCTATCATGAGCGGTTGTGTTTACGAATTTTCTCTTTAGTCGATGAAAAAATCGTATCTTACACAATCGCTCTGTTCATGTCATTTTTGGCGAAGGTATTGATATAACCAAATGGTTTTTACAAAATAGTGCGTCGAGCAATTGTCCAATTTTGGCCGGAGCCGCTATTTCGACTAACTTGAGATCAAATTAGCCCTCAAAACTAGCACCAAGGTTATATAGAGCATCTTGAATAACTGGAGTTGAGAGCACCTACATGTTGAAGAGTAAGCGCATTAAAGATGCGTTTGTTTTATTTGGAGCAATCATGCACCTGGCGAAAGACGTGAGTAGTGGAACATCTAATGAAATGATTTTAGGTAACAATGTGTGGTAAGTATGTAAAGGTCGCACAAAATCCTCCCGGTTCGACGATGAACTGATAACAAGTTTGTACTCCACGCACCAGTATAGCAAAAAGATCGCGTTTGAAAAGATAGCCCAACGGTCAAAAAATTCTCAAAAACCGATGACTGACTCATATCCCCAAGATACTGATAATTCGCTACGAGAACCGAACAAGCAAGCGAAGGCAGACCGCCTTCGCATAATCAGCAGGACAAATTACCCCCAGATATAAGACGCCTAAAAAAAGACATTTTTGTCTATCCCTATAATGGATACAAGTTTTTTCCGTCAATGAGTACAAAAAAATATCACTGACATCTCAATTGCTGCCACACATCAAAACGGCCGTTTCCCGTCCCATGCCTTCTCCAATACAATTCACGTTCTGGAGAACGACCGTATGCCTTCGCCGCCAGCTTGCCATTCGGATAATAAATCTTGCCCAACATTTCCGTTTCAACCGTTCCCCCAACGTTCCCCGGCATCCCTTTCATAACCAGGTCTTTGAGTTTCCGATTGATCCGCTTCTGACGGCCCTTCGGCCGTTTCTGGTGCTTACCTACATATGTATTAGGAAGCTGCCAGGCCAGATATGTTTTACCCTTCTTGCCTTGCTCACCACAATAATCCTTTAATTCAAATAATGCCTGTCCTTTTGCCCAGGCTTGTTCTTTTCGACTTTCCTCCTGCGCCACTTCGCCCACGGCGAAGTTAGCTTGCACTTTTACGCCCGCTCTGGCTTCATATGCCCGTTGGCTAGATCGCCCCACCCCGCTTAATCCGGCCAGCGTATCGCGGGCAATAGGCATCGCTTGTGCACCTTGTTTGGTCTCTTTAGCGCGTCCGCTATGAAAAGCGGCATACAAATGGGCGCGGAAACTGCCAATACCTTTCACCAACGCCGTCACCGGCACCCCTACTGGTTGTCCTGTTAATCGTTCCACGCCCAGCGCATACGCCACTTTGGCCGCCGAGTATAGCCAGACACGCTCTTTATCCCTTGTCCAGAAGACACCCTCTCCATCCCGTAGCAAATTACGTAGTTGCCGTTTGCCGCAGATGCGTAAGGTTGAGGTTTTTTGTGTGAGGGCTTGGGCTAAAATGTCTATGCGAAGCTGGCCGCTTCCTTGCTGGTCGAGATAACGAAGCATCATCCAAAGCCGTCCGGGGGCGGTCATTTCCTCACGCAACATGCCCAAGCCAATGTCTGGATAGAGCTTGACCCAATTACTGGATTTCAGAATCTGCCCTGATTTTGTCGAAGAACCATGGGTTTCGGATTTCGAACTGTTTTGGGATGTACTTGTAGCAGGAACAGGTTTGGTAACGGCCGTTTCCCCCACCTCGCCCCGTCGCAAATCAGCCAAACGCGCCAGCCAATCTTGCTCCTCAACGCAATCAGCTTCTGGACGGTTACATTGACGAATAACGGCCGTAACTGCCTCACTCCCCCACCCCAAATGCGCCGGGATAGCTTCGATAGCCTCAGCTACACTGGCTGGCTCTTTCTCAGGCACGGCCGCCCCTTTCCAGGGAAGCAAAGTATCTCCCTGAAGGGAAACAGAATCCTCAGCCGCTTGACGCTGCAACTGAGCTTGTTCTCGCAATTCGTAAAGCCGCCGGTTAGCCTCCAGCAATTGCGGCGTTGTATGCGTGTCAGGATCGGCCATGCCATACCACAAGCAACACCCAGCATCAACTCATCATGCAGAACGCATGATCCATTGACACAGAGATCAGCCTGTGTTATTCTCCTCTGTGATATAGTGCATAGGAGGTAAATAGATACACCTCCCCCCTCCCCAACGAAGGGGCTTCAAAAAAGGCTAGGATGTTACCGCACCCAAAACCTGTGAAGTATGCAATTGTGATAAAACAGTTAAGCAAACCAAGCTAGTGTTACCGCACTAGCTTTTTGCTTTTTTGGCAGACTGAGCTACCAAGCAATGACGATCAAATAATCCTGATCGCCATTGCTCGATCTCCCAGATCCATCACTTTTTCTCCTGTTACCATCTTGTCTTATTCCTCAATATCTTCTCAATTTATGCTGAGGGTGCGTTCAGTTTTCGTGTATGACCAGAGAACGTTTATGCAAAGCCTTTTCGATCTTAGATCGTGTTTTACACCAAATTTGGACGCACCCTTATGCTGAAAATTTTTGACAGCATTACCAGCCTGTGCTATCCTACATGCGAATAGAGGCTGCATCGGGGCATACCACCCCTTTCCCCATTGAAGGGGCCTTTGCACTGAGGGTGCTACCAACACCCGAAAGTTCAGCGAAATATGCAGTTCAAACAGTGAAAATAGTGAAAGCCAGGTACTACCAATACCTGGCTTTCTTTTTTGTTAAAACGGGCATCAATGCCCGTGAATAACCGCTGGTAAAGTAGGCAAAAACCATACAACAGGAAACAGAAGCTGCCGCAAGCAAGGCAACATTCCAGTACAGTCCGCGCAATTAATTTGTGATTTAGAATGGGCTTCAGAAGAAACCATCGCCAATCTCCTCTATCATGCTGGCGATGGAACCATTTAATGGCTACTTGACCAAAAGAAAAAAGTTGGTCATAATTGGCTTCACATCGCCAGCCCCTTGCGTAACTATGATCCGGTAAAATCTCAGTTACCAGGGGCTTTTTTATTGCCTGTTGCACGATTGTAATAAAACTTGTCAGATTATACATAATCTCCACATTCTCGCAATGAAAGATCAGGCTTCCGCCACTTTGAAGGCACCTTCATCATCCTCACTATCGTTCAATCCTACCCTCAAATATTTCCGGAATCACGTTCAATAGAGCGATTATTCCAGGTGCTAAAGAAAATATCCTCGTCCGCAACGATAATACCCTCGCCACGAGCAAGCAAAGAGAGGTTCTCACTTAACAGACCGTCCTCATTCAGAAAGCGTCTGGCTAATTCGGTCACGCCTTGGGGATGGCTTTCGGTCAGGACAGTTATGCTATGCGGCAGCAGCGGCCCATTGCTGATGATTAACTGATCATGTCCCCTCAACACATCTAAGCCAACGCCCTTCCACGAGGATCCGTGAACAATCAAACGCACATCCTTGATGAGTAATGCACCTAACAAAACAGCCCGCAATAGTTGTTGTCTGGCCCAATCCGTTTCTTTAACGGCAAAGAACAATGCACCCTCAGGTAAAACATCAAACCGGTTAGTCGGCCATTCAAGCCATTCACGTAAAGAGCGATTGGCTGTCAATCGGTTCAATGTTATGTTCAAGCTGGAAACGACCGTATACTGCCCCTGCCGCTCCGCTCGTTTCAACCATTTCCGCAATGAAGGAATATCCTCTACCCCGTCCTGCCTGGCTTGCGCCAATAACTCAAGGCTTTGTGGATGGACATTCATGCCCTGAAACCATTGCTGCCAACGCAATACAGTTTCTACTTCCGTCTCGCCCGGCGCGGCCGCCAAAGGGTTGAAACCGCCAGCCAACGAAGTTCCATCCATATCCACGTAAGCGAGTTGTTCGCCTAGCAAGCTGGTTACGGCCGTTTTTCGCTTCAACCGGGGAACTAAATCACCAGCACCATCAATGACGACCAGGTTGGCATGGTCAAGCGCAACCATCTGCGTGATTTGATGCGTCAACCAATCGGCAACGGCCTCTTGACGGCCGTAGATATTCATCCTGCCAGAAACATGAAGGGGAAGACCCGTATGCGACCTCCCCAGCAACCAACATCGGGAATCCGGCTCGACAGCGACTAGATGTGCCGGCGGCCGCTGGCCGTTCCAAGAAGGCTGAGATGCCAATCCCGGTAATGGGCTTTCTAGCAATCGCCAAGTTGTGCTACCTGTCCCTGTCGTTGACGTAGACGGTTGCGGCAGGTAAAAACCACCCTTCTTCTCACCATCGAGCAGGTTTATAAAAACAGATTCGTTGACAATATGAGCCATGAACTGCTTATCCCAGGGCAAATCAGCAACGGCCGTCATCCGCTGCGCCGCCGGGATTGTCACCTCCGGCGGCTTTGGCTTCAGCAAAAAGCCAAAATCGGCCGCCATACGTCTCAGCAAACGTTCGTGGATTTCGGGAATGCCCAAATACAGTTGGGAGATAGGCTCCCCCGACCAGTAGCAGAGGGCAACGCGGCCGCACGCCTGCGGGCGAGAAAGCAGATTGACAGTCCGCATCGCTCCCGCTGGATCTGAATAACGCAATCGAAACCAGACTAACTCTGCGTCCCATTTTTCACGGGCAGCGCGTTTACTGAACAGTTTCTTGAACATACGCCCCTCTCGCGCCATTAACGGCCGTTTGCCCAGCCAACAAATAGCCAACAACAGCCACCGCCCCACCCCACAACCAGGCGCCAACGCTCATCACAATACCCACATCGAAAAAGAAGCGTTCTGGATACAAGCGCATGAGGCTGTCGGTTGGGGCAAATGACCATGTACCAGATGAAAAGAGCAAACCGTGAAACTGGTAGAAAAAGAAGCTCCAGCCAAACAGAATCAGACCTGCAATCCCACTCAGCAAAATTAGAGTGAACAGCCCGCCTCGCCCTAACGCCAGATAGCCAGCTCGTCTTGTGGATGGGTGTTGTATCAGCAAGAACAGCCCGCCTATTACGGGAACGGCCGTTGCCATCGCCAACCAACGAATCGTATCGGTGATATGCTTCACATCTACAAGGTGATTCAACTCTCGTTGGTTATAAAGAGGTAGGCCAGTATGCGGCTGTTGTTGTTCGATCAGCATGGTGACGGCCGTTTCTGCCGGTTGCCAGCTTTCCAAAAAAGCCACAGCTACCAGAGCCAGTTCCAATCGCTCTGTTTGTGTCAAAGGCGTCGGCTGCACGTCGGGCGGAAAATCTGGCTTTCTATATTCGTATCGTGGATACGCTGGGCCAATGACCCATGTCATCCAGCTAAAACTGATGAATAGGGGCAAGCACACAATAACTATCCGGGCTATCCAGACGGCCGTTTTCCACTTCCTAAGCAGCATTGTTCAGGTCTTCCCAGAAATTATCCAGTTTGTTATCGCCGTCTACCGGCAAGTCGCTATCCACAAGTTTCTGCTCTTGCTCGCTAATCATCAGTCCAATCATCACCAACGACCAACGATTAAACTTCACCGACAATGCAATGTTATCCGCTTCTTGTTGTTGGAATTGATCAAGTAGTTTATTGCTCATAATCTCTCCTATTGCTGGCAGCCGGTGGCTGGTAATATAAACAGACAAACCAGCGCCCATCAACCAGCCATCCTTCGGCAAGCTCAGGACAGGCCTAGCTACCAATAAGATACTCTGCCTCTATCGGGCGTAGCTGAAAGAAGACCATATCCGCTTTGCCATTGGCGCGGACAACAGCCATCCCTTTGCCATGCCGGTCATCACTACCCATTCTCGCCAGAAATTCGGCATGAGAGGGCAAAATCTCGTCTTTGTAGCCATCGACCAGCCGATAAGCGGCATCCCGTTTCATACCAAAAGCGATTGTCCAGCTCACGTTGTTGATGATGAACTGCCCGGCGGCGATGTTGAGTCCAGCGGCCATAGATTCGGCCTGCGCTCCTTCTACGCCGATGAATGCTTCCAAATCCTGGTCAATCATGATGACGCCCGCGCCAAAGGTGCGCACCGTCTTAACCATGTTGGCGAGGAAGGTCATCAGGCTCGCTTCCTGATTCATGTAATGGACTTCATCGACGATGATGGCGCGTTTGCGCGGTTTACGTCGCACCTGATGGTTAATTCCTGCTAACACGGCGTAGTAGAATAACGGCCGTCTCCGCTCCGGCACCTGGCTGAAATCAAACAGCACAATCCGCTCTTTCAGCGTCAAATCAAGATTGGTGGGCACGTTGAAGTTATCGGCATAATCGCCATAGACGTAGAGACTCTCAATCTCCTCCGCCAATGCCGCCCCCGCTTCCGCAACTTGCCCGCCAGTGATGGGAACTGCGGCATCAATTGTTGTCAAGACCTGTACTGGCGCGACCTGTTCAGCCACTTGGTACAGCTTGTGACAGAAGGTTTCCAGCGTTGGCGTCAAAGAGTGGTCGGTCATTAGCTCGCCACCCCAGTCGTAGCGGGCGTAGGTCAACTGCAAGGCGCGACGAATGGCGGCGACTTCAGCGTTGCGGAAACGGCGCGGATTGTTGCCCAAAGGATCCAGCAACAAACCCAACAACGTAATCACATGGTCGTACTGGTCGGTGCGGTTTTCATACACCACATCCAAAATGTTGAGTTTGGTCGTCGCATACGACAACTGGCTGTAGGAGACGTTCTTGCCGCCGGCAAGCTGGAGCAAACGGCGACTGTGGCCTTGCGGTTCCAGCAAGACGACCTGAATATCTTGCTCCGCCATCCGCCAAGCCAGCGCTTGCGCTCCGACCGTTTTCCCTTTACCGGTGCGGCCGAGGATGATGCCGTGAAACGGATCGTTCCCTTTCCAATCCAGATAATGAACATGAGGCGCAACGTCATCTACGGAAATGCCTACGTAAAAACCGCCGTGATTTTGTTCGCGGCCAACGCCCCACATGCCGGCAAAGACGGCTGGGGCGCGGCTGAGCGTATTGAAATGACCATTGGGCATACCCGGCGGCTTGGCGGTTGGGCCAAACATGCGGGCGGCCGTCGCCTGATACCCCAACATCCGGTCTACTTTCATGTATTGGGTACTGGTTTTGCGTAGGCTGTCCAGCCGTTCGCGCAAGCCAGTCGCGCTCTTGTCCAACAGCATAAACAGGACGCGCACATGGTGAACAGCTTCATCTCGCACCGTCAACGCCGCTTCCGCTTCTTCACTAGCGATGACGGCGTTGCGGTCTTGGCCGTTCATGATCATCCCCTGCCAGAATTCGGCGGAGGCGGTGACGCGCTCCGGATGCACTTTCCGCACGTCAATGCAAATGACCATCGGCCCGTCAGCGGCGGTGATGGTTTGCGCCAACGGATGTCGCCAATCCCACGTCCGTGTAAGTTGGTAGGAGGCAAGGATGGCGTAGCGGTAACGGCCGTTGTCTATTTGGAAACGCTCGTGCTGAGCATTGCCGAAGCGGCCGTTTTTCTTCTTAATCACCGGCGCCATGTGGTCGTGATATTCGGCATAATCGCCGGGGATGGGCAATTGCGGGTAACTCTCCTCCCCCACAACACGCCAATGGGCCAAATCATTTCCGGTCAGCGCATCATTGAAATCTACCAGAAAGTGGCGCGTCCGGCGCATCTCGCCTCGGCTAGCCCAGTCGCCGATCATCCGTACCTCTTCCATCAGGCCGCGCCGCGCCCAATCATCGTCAATACTCATCGCCAAGCGGCGGCGTTCTCGCTCCAATCGTTCCAGACTGGCAGGCATGACAAAGGTGATGAAACGGCAATGCTGTACCGGCCCAGCAAAAAGGGAAACCATCTGGCCGATAACGGCCGACTGGTCGTGGCTGTCAATCTGGTAAAAATGAGGCAAGGTCACTTGAAAAACACGCATACATTGCTCCGTTAAAATTATTCAACCACAATTGTGGCTGAGAACGCGCCGCTGATTTGCTGGCGTTCGGCGCGAACGCGAACGCTGTCCCACTCAGCCTGCACATTGACAATTTGGGGCTTTCCCAGCAAATGACGTACCCACACAAAGGCATAGGCGATGATACGCTTCAGGACAATCTCTCCTTGATGAGGATAGCCAGCCGCATAGCCAAACGCCATAAACAAAGGGGCTAACCAAAACGGCGCGCCAAATAATCCCACACCGATAGCGGTACAAATAACGACCAACATAAACTGCGTCATCGTCACCTTACGCAAAATCGTGGCTTGCATCTGTTGGATAAACTCAGAACGAAAATGGGTTACGCTAAACATATCGCCTCCGGCGAGATAGAGAATGGAGATAGAGGGATTGTCACAATCTTCCTCCTCTATCTCTATCTCTTTTCTCTACCTCCTATCCAAGCCCACAAAGGGTATACAAACTTTCGATGCCGAAACCGGTCAAAATCTGGTTGCCAATATCGGTCGAAAAAGCCAATAAAATCAAACCGAGGAATACCGAGCCAGCCACAGCGCCGACCTGCGCGCTCTGCGAAGGCAGAATGGCTGACATGTTCTTGCGGAACCCCAGAATAGCCAAACCGAGCAAGACGGCCGCGCCTCCCATAAGCTGGGTGGTAAACAACGCCCGGTCATAGGTATCGCAAATAGCCGGGGGCGGCGCTTCGCCGGGGGCGCATGACGCCAAGACGACCATCAATAAAACAGCCGGTAAAGCCCGCGAGATGCGAAGTCGGCGACGAGCAGATTGAGGACTGTTTTTCATAGCGGTTGCGCTGTCGTTAACTTGAACTTCTGATTTAGGTTGCGTAGGCAACATCAAATATCTCCTTTATAATGCCTGACCTGCTCCTGTCGGATTCAAGTCAGGAAATGGTTAAAGCGAATGGCGGTTACAGACGGCGAATCTAGCGACCGCCACTCGCTGGATACTGGCCTGTGAGCGGATTCGGAAAACCCGAAATCTGCCACAGATCAGCGTTTATTTGCATCTGAACTGATAATGCTTGCGGGAGAAACGATACAGTTATGCCCCTCGTCTCTCCCGGTTCAATCAAAGTGGGCAAATGGGGCGTAATCTGCCCGAATGTTTCATCAGCATCACCTCCTTCTATTGGAAACTGAATAAATTGGGAACCCATATACACAGCCCCTTCTCCGGGGTTGTTAACAGAAACTGTGACAACAGCTTGTTCTGTTTCTACATCCCACATGGTTCCGGTTATTTCTACTTCTAATTGATCGGCTAAACGGGGCGTTTCGCCTAATTGCACGATGGCGGGATCGCCGCCCGGCAAAGCCCGAAATTCGGCAAAAAGGGGCTGACCAGTCACGCTTTCCGGTAGGGTAAAAATCATCTGCCAATCGCCGTTATCATCTGGGATGAGGGGAACGGCCGTTGTCTGCTCATTACTGGAAGTCAACGAAAGCATAATAGATTGGTCGTTGTTCAGAGAAATGCCCACCCCATCAACCACTACACGAATTGCACCATTGGGTGTGTTGCTGAACTGCACGACCGTAACGCCCAACTCCCCTTCCCCACCAAGAACAAAGCTGTCGCCAACTTCAAAAACGGTCTGCGCTGTATCTTCCTCATAGGTCGCGTCATATCCGGCAATGGCATAGGAAACATCCCCCTCAGCAATGGCGGGCAAGGCAAAAAGGGTTAACCCTAGCCGGTTCTGGGAGAGCAATCGCCCTGCATCATAGTTGGCTCCCTGCCCTGTCTCGATGATGACAAAGCGCAAGGATGCACCCGTATCCGTGCTGAGCGTGATACGGTCGCCCGGCTCCAGGTTGCGTACCATGCTGTCGGGAATGCCAATGGCATAGTTCAATACCGTTCCAAAGAGCCAGACCGCCACAGGGTTATCGGAGAGCATCGCGGTTTCGTTGTAGCGCAGTTCCCCTTTGGGCGTGGGCTTGCTGGGGTCAATGGCAAGGGCGATGGTTTCTTCGGTACGGCCGTAAAACAACTCAATAGAGCTGGGACGGCCAATCGTCAACGCCCCACCTAAGCTACCGATGGTTTGCAATGAGTCATCTACCCCCGTTATTTCCGGCAATGGCGGCGTTGGCGTTGCTGTGCCTACACCGGCAATCTCGGCTATGGGCGTTCCTTCTACGGCCGTTTCTTGTTCACCGTTTCTTTGGGCGCGCCCGCGAAAGACGAAGAAGAGGAATAGCAAAGCGATGATGGCGAAAACGCCAATCTTGATGAACATCTGCCGCCGTTCATCCGCATTATCCTGTTCGCCCATACTGCTTTGGGCCAGTTCCGGCAGCGCTTGCTCGTACATCGTTTCGGGGTTGAGCGTCATCATGCCGGGACGGCCGTCGGGCCGGATGAAGCCTCCGCGCTTGAAATCGTCCCGCCGCTGGCGCAGGTAGGTGAGAACGTCAGTATCCGTCCGATTTTGTTCCGTTTCGGCGAGTTCTTTTTCTAGCGCCTGACGAAATGCGTCTTGGTATTCCGGCGGAATCTCCGGCAGTTCTTCTTCTATGTTGAGTTCCAGATCGTAATCAAACATGGGTTACTCCTCGCTGGCAGCCCGGTTTTGCACAGGCAAAAAGACGGGTAGACGCACGGCAGGCAAGCCCAACACAATGTCGTTGTTGGCCTCTCCTACCCTCACTCGCGCCGACCAGCCGGGGACAAAGGGTACGATGACGCGGGCGACGGTTTCGCTGTCTAGGTTAAAGATGGCCTCGCCTTGCGCGTTAGTGAAAATACGGGCGATACGTTGTCCTTGCCCGTCTACGGCCAGGACGCTGACGTTGGCGATCCCTTCGCCGGGGCCGGGTTGGCGGTCGTTGTTGGCATCGTAGTAGACCAACAGGCGGATATGCGTTGTTGGGGTCGTCGTTTGGGGTTGAACGCGGCCGATGTGCTGTACGGTCAAAGAAATACGCTCCGTTGCCGTTATGGCAATGGAGGTTGTCAATGTATCGCTCGCCATTGCCGTCGGCGTATTTACGGCCGTTACAGGAACAATGGGTGGCGCGACCGGCGGTGCAACGTTCTGGCAAACGAATTCATACTGTCCGAAACTACCGCCACGCGCTTCAACTTTGACGAGGATGGTCTGTTCTTCGACGGCCGTCCAGTCCAGATAAGAATCGACGCGCCCCACGCCCCTATCATCGTTGACATCAATAATTGAAGAGATGCCAATGAGCGTTAAGAGCGTGTCCACCTGATCAGTAACCGTTTCACAAGCGTAACGGTTGCCAGCTTTAGCGATGAAGGTGAAGTAATCCACATCGCCTGCGCCGACGGTGTATGTTTCGCGCAAGCCGGGCGTGACTGGTCGGGCTGTTTCTGGCGTGTCGTTTGGCTCGGCCAAATCTGGTTGCATGATAGGTGTAGGCGACGGTGTTGGGGTCAAAGTTGGCGCGGGTGTGGCCGTTGGTAATGGCGTGGTCGTCGCTGTTGGCTCAACAAGAGCCGTTTCCAAATCGTAAGCGCCGTCATAAACCGTCGCTTTTTCCACCAAAGCCACGTACCAACCATCAGCGGGAGCAACAAATGTCACCGTTGAACCGACATCCACTGAAGAACGATCGTCATTTTCGGCCGCCAATTGCCCATCCCAATAAATCTTGAGCCGGGTATCCAACCCTTCGTAAACAACGGTACTGATACGCGCCACTTGGCCTGCTTTGAGATAGCCGGTGAAGTAATCTACGTCGTCGCCGGTGAGGGTCAGGCCAGTCTCGATTTGCAGACCAATAGATACGGCCGTTTCAGCATCGTTATTGACCTCAAAGCGATCTGGCTGGAATGAACCATTGCCCGGTGGGCTGGGTACGGCCGTTGGCCCACCACTTGGCGTCAGCGTGATTACAATCGGTGTAGGATTCTGTCCACCATTTTGAGCTTGCGTCGTACCCGTAATAGCGAATACGGATAGCAATAGAGCAACAAAAACGGGGGGTATGAATATCCATTGTTTCTTGAGCATATTCTTCTCCTAATCTTCCTGAGTCGGTTGAGAGGTAACGGCCGTCGGGTCAACAGATGTCGGCGTAATCACCGCCGGCTGCGGCACAGACACCATATCCGGTAAAGCGGTCATATCACCGACAAATTCGCGCACTTGTGCCGGTTGGTAGCCACGTCCAATCAGTTCTTGCTGGGCAGTCTCGCGCAAGCCGTCGCTGATAAGTTCGGATAAATGGGCTAAATCGGCTGGCGACAAATTCATCGCCGCCACGCCAGCCATCACGCCGCGCACGTTGCCTGTCTGCCCGCCAAAGCCAACGGGCGACCCAATCGCCTGTGCCACTGCCTGCTCGTTAGTCGCGCCAGCGGCGACTTGTTGACCTATGACGACGGCTAATTCTGTCCGCGTTATTCGTCGTTGGGGGAGCAACACCATATCGGCAACGGCCGATAGTTGGGCATCGGACAAAGGCGTTGGGGCACCCTGTTCAGCTAGCGTTTCGCGGATGACGGCCGTCGCTTCCCCGCTCTGGAAGGCATCTAGCGTCTCAGCGTCGCCCATGCCTTGGTCGCGGTATTGGGCAACGAGATCGGCAGTGGCGGCGGTGGCTGTTTGTACGGCCGTTGCCGTATGTTGCGCCACAGCTTCTTGGATCAAAGCAGTATTCTGTTCGCCGGTATAAATAACCAGCGTCTTGTGAGCGGCCTGTCCAGCCAGTGAATGAGGGTCTTCCAATCGCGCCAGCGTGTCATGAATCATCTGGCGGCGTGAATCTTGATATGGCTCCAGGCGAACAACCCCTATTGCCCCATCTATCTCATATTTATCTTCACGGCCATCGCGATCTAAGTCAGGCGCGGCGCTGACAATGTTGACATTTTGCACCTCGTCCTCATCAGCTATTCCATCATCGTCTACGTCGGGATCGGCGCTTATAATCCGCACATCCTGAGCGTAATCATCGGGTAAGTCAGCCTCACGCAGCCAATCTGGAATAGGGCCGTTGGCCGATTCATCGGGCAGTTCGTTTGTCATGCGACTGGTTGCATCTGAATTCGTCAGGGCTTCGGTGAGGGAGGCTAAAGCCTGTTCCAAGCTGGTAAAACGATTAGACAACTCTGGGTTTATCGGTTGGGCTTGACCATTTGCCGCGCCGTTAACGGCCGTTTCCGTCTGCTGACGTTGTGGGCGGGATTGTCGGATCAGGTCGCTGGCTTGTCCTCTGGTCAGATTTTCGGGGATATCTTCTATTTCCATCTGACGTAAGTAAGCTAATTGTCGCTGGGTGGCAGGTTCATCGCGCCATAGGTCATTGATGTCGCCATCTGGCGGTGTTCCGTTATGCGGGTTGTAAGAGGAACGGCCGTTCCCCTGAACGCCATTACCATTCGTCAATCCATTCAAGTCCACCGGTTCGCCGTCTCCATCAAAAGCAGCATCCCGCGCTCCATTAACGCCATTGCCATAACGCCGCCCGCCAATTTCATCATAGGCAGCACGCAGCGAAGGCGAAAAACGCATCGCCAGCCACGGGCTGGAGCCAAAGCCCGACATCGAGGAACCAGCGCGGAGATAATCGAGCATATCCGGGTCATGGGGCTGAACCTCACCGTCGCGGAAATTGCGCGCCAGCGTGCGGGCTTCATGGGAACTCTCGATGACGCTGCGAACGGCGTCAGAACGTCCAAATGTGTAACCGGCGATTGTTTTTAACTGGCGTACACGGCCGTCTGTCTTATCCGGGTCTGTACCCAGATAGGCGCCATCGGCACGGCCATCGGCTTGCAGAGCAGAAGCTGTCGCTAACACGGCTCCGCCAGCCACGACTGTCGCCCCGCCAGTTAGGACTGCGCCAGCCGTCGCCGCCGCGCCAGCAACCGCCTGTTTGCCCATCCGCGCCGCTTCCATGCCACCGGAACCGCCAGTCATCTTCGCGCCGCCAAAGAGATCGAAAGCGGCCGCCGCCAATTTCAACGCGCTCTTGATACGCCACAGCAAGACAATCAGGACAATGATGCTGGCGCCAATATAAAGGCCAACGCCTTGCTGAGCGGCCGCGGCGAGCAGGCTAATCATGATGGCGGCGATGACGACGCTCATGAAGGTCTCGATGAGTAAATTGACGTACTGTGTCAGGTATGCGCCCAGAAACGCCTGCGTGTAGGTGAAGAAGGCAAACAACATGGCAAAGGGAACACCCGCGTACAGGAACATGGCCACGCCGGTGAGGGACAGGCGCAGGAAATGTTCGGCGATGGCGGTAGGAATGGCGACCAAAGCAAAGAACAAGCGTTCAATACCATCGCTGGCTAGAGCTTTGGCTAGCTCCTGGTCGGCTTCGTCGCTCAAATCAATGCCAGATGGGTCGCCGAAGGGGAAGAAATCCGCTTCAAAATCGACGGGGAATTCGCTGCTGTCCAGTTCGTCTATGTTGGCGACCAGCATGAAGGCAGAGACTAAATCAAAGCTGCCCACTACCCCGTCACTGTTTACGTCGGGGATTGCGCCAGGCAGGCCAACATCTGTGCCGTCCATGCTGGTGTCGAAGATGTCGCCGGCGGCGCCATCAATGAGGACGGTGTCAATACCGGCATTGAGCGCGGTGCGTAAATCTTCCATCATATCTATTACGACGATAGGCGAGGAAAAGAAAAAGAGGGCGATGAGGCCGTAGGTGAACAGTTTACTGGGGTCCACCCAGCGGCTGGTGGGGACGACGTTGTTCAGCGCGTACCAAAAGCCTAACGCTGTCAGAGCCAAGATAAACATGCCGCCCAGCGGAGCCGAAAGCGCATTGACCAACAACTCGACGAAGTAGCCAACGTTATCCGTCACCCACGTGTTAACGCTCTCGGCGATGACGGCGATGGAGAGGGCGGCCCGGTTAATCGCCCACAAGATTTGCGCCAGCGTGTATTGCAGGAAGTAGATGGCTTCGGCGAAATAGCGGCCGGGGTCAAGCATCATCGGCCTCCGATTTACGATTTTTGATTGACGATTGACGATTGCCTGTTTGTCGCTGACGCGCCCAAAAATGTAGGCCGCCGCCAATCGCTAAGCCGCCGCCGATAAACAGGATAATGCGCCAAAAGCTGTTGGATGTTGGGGAAACGGCCGTATCCAGCATACGGGTTGGCTCAGACGTTGGCGTGGGCGTTTCTGTGATTGACTCATCCTCGACGGTAGGCGTTGGCGCGATGCCGCCATGCAGCATATCGCCTGTGGGAATGAGGGGTGACGGCACGGCCGCTTCGGGAGCCTCATCAAAGTAAACACGGCCGTCGCTATGGAAGGTGAAATGATAAACGATGCCCTCATCCCCCACCGTGACGCCAAAACCATGCAAACCGCCTTCGGCTACGGCCAAAGCGGAGATGTTATCCAACGGCCGTTCAAACAACACTTGATACAGCCCTCGACCCACATACCAACTGCATTCGCCATTGCTATTAGTCTCGCATTCTAGGGTGATGGGATCAGCTTCTGGCAAACGTTGCAAGATGACTGGCTCGCCGGAAACGGCCGTGCCATCGCTGTATCGCAGCCGGATTTGGAGTTGAATGTCGCCGCCTGTCTGGGCGGATACAATATTCGTCCAAAGGAAGAAGAAGCCTATCCAGCCGCCAATCACCCAACCGATTTGTCTCGATTTCATAACGTGCCTTTCCTTTATTTCAGTACGGTTCCTGGCCCTTGCCGCGATGCTGGCCGTTGTACGATTTGGTCACGCGCCGCACATATGGGCTGCGACGCGGCCAAAAAACAATGGCTAGAAGGGTGAGGAGTAAACCAATCATGATGGCAACCTCTATCATCCTCCCTCCCCTACGAACGATTGATGCCAGGCGATGAGTTCGGCCAAACCGCCGCCCGTTTCCTCGCTGAAGGAATACCAATCCCGGCCATCAGCTGTGAGGAGCAAGCCGCCAAATCCCAAAATGCGAATGTCGCCGTTGCGCTCTACTTGCTCGGTCGCGCCGATATAACGCCGGGCATAATCCAAGCAGTTTTGAACGCCGCCAAACTCGCCGTTGAGCCTCACGGGAGTCGCCGGTTGGCTTCGCGCTGGCTTTGACGGCCGTTCGTCAAAAGATTTGCTGAGTGCGGCCAATGCCTCATACGCTTCTGCGCTCAAGAAGGGAATGTCTTCGTACCGTGTACCGCGACTAAAGCGGTAACGTTGGCCGTTGGGATGAAGGCTGCCCGCCGACACCACTTGGCGGCCGGTTCCCAATGTCTCGATGAATTTGAACAAACGTTTACGGCCGTTGGCATTATTTGGAATCGGGGCATAACGACCGGCTAAAGTTCGGCCCGGATATGCTTTTTCGCTGTAGAAGTAAACGTGGCAGCCTCGGCCGCTGGTGACGATAACCAACGGTTGACGCAATATTTGGTTTACCTGTTCAATCCAGACAGGGAAAACACGCCGGGCTTCTTCGTCGAAATCGAAGACAATGAGAGCATGGCTGTTTCTCTGTTGCCCACAGCGGATGCCGATGTTGTTACCTGACGGCCAACGGAGCACATCTTCTGGGGTATAGACGGCCGTTCGCCATCCTTTGAGTAACGGCCGTTTCAAATCATCCCCCTTGTTGCCCAGCAAAACGGGATGCAGGCCTAATTCCAGTAATCGTAATGCTTTCTTGTTTGCCATTTTGTCTTCCCTATGGGTTTGGCCCCGGCCCAGCCCATGAAGCGGGGTCTATAAGGTTGCCGTGTTGGTAAACCATCCAGTGCAGATGGGAACCGGTCGAACAGCCGGTGCTGCCCATTTCAGCTACGTTCTGTCCGGCGGCAACATTGCCAGATGTGGCCAGAAATCCGCTCAAGTGACCGAAATATTGCAATGTGCCCTCGCCGCTGACACGCTGGTAATTGCCCAATCCTTCATGGGGCGCTTGCGAGCCGGGGATATGGGAACAATCTGGACCAGTGGAATTGGGGCCGGCGTAGAGCATCGTGCCATCTACTGGCGACCAGATGAGCGTCCCTTGTACGTTGGCGATGTCTACGCCGTTGTGGAACCAGGGGCGCTCTGGCGGGCAGCCAAAACCTGCGCCGTCAATGCCGGTGTACAATTCATGGCAGCCATAACCGCGCGTGATAATGCCGGTTGTCGGCCAGAGACCATCGCCGCTGCCCGGCTCGCCGCCGCCAGTTTGTGTGCCGCCATCATCGAGGACAATCGGCGTCGGTGGCGGAGGCTGAAAGGCATCATTGAAGGGGCCTAACGGGTCATCCTCAAGGTAGAACCAGACGGGCAGGCCGCCTTCAACCGGCCGGTTCCAATCGGTAATCAGGCCCAGTTCGCCTACGTCGCCGTTGGGGACGACAAAACCGAGAATGAAGTCCCGCTCGCCATCGGGCGGGATAGGGTCAAGTTGCTGTGTCTCGTAAGCGGGCAGACTGGCGGCGATGAGCGGCTCGTTCTGCGGTGTCCAACGCCCGGTAAGGGCTTCGCCATCTTGCGTCACATGACGGATGAAGAACACGTCGGAAGCGGGTACGATGGCCTCTTCGTCAGTGTAATTGGTTACGTGGATGGTGATGAAGTGGTAGGTTGCTCCGTCGTTATTGGGGCTGGGCTGGGTCTCATGTCCGGTGATCCGGAAGACGAGGCCATTGGGACCGCCTACGTACACATCGCTGTTCATGTAGAAGGTTCCGATGCGGTAGTAGGGCGTTTCCAATGGTTCTGGCGTGGTGTAACCGATCATAGGCAGGCCGGGCGTCGTTGTGACTGGCGGCGGCGGCGTTTCAGTGATGAAAATAGGGGTCGTCGTTACCCAGAAAGGCGTAGCGGTGAAACCAAACGGTGTCATGGTTGGCGGCGGGGAAATAGGCGTCGCTGTCACCGTCGTCCATTCTGGCGTTGTCGTGATGATGTTGGGAACGGGCGTGTCGGCAAAGACGGGCGTGGAAGTACCCAGGAAAACCGTCACGGTGGGCATAGGCGTGCCTGTTTCGGCCGCCCAATAGCTGGGGCCGGTTAACGAAGCCGGGTTTTCGATGAAGCCGATGATGCCGCATCCTAGCGTTGTCAGAAGGAACAGGCTTCCGAACAGCAATGAGCGTTTCCGAACGGGAAGATTGCGGTTTATCTTCATATCCCCTCACTCCCCACTGCTAATCGCAAGCGGAAAATATAATTGCTGGCGCACGTACAAATAATGGGTCGCCCATGTGTGCGCTAATGCGGGATCAGGCGAACTACTGGCAGCAACGGCCGTATTGACAATCGTTTCCGGCACTTGGCCGTTGACGATGGCTTGGTAGCTGAAGGTGCGGTGATAATCGTTATCTTCTCCAAACAGGACAGGGCGTAAATGGAGTGTCGTTCCGGCCGTTGGCGGGTAGCCTTGTGGCGGTTGGGAGTCGCTGCAACAAGGGGCATAAGCGTAAGTCACGCCGCGTGTGCCTAATTTGTCTTCGATGCCAATGGTGTATCCCTGCGCGATGGTTTGGGCTGGATCGGAGATATTGTCATAGATGAAAAAAGCGTGACCAGCTAACGCCCCATTCCCATCCAAGACAATGGCGATGGCATGACGGGCGGTTAAATCGGAATCGCTGGCGTGAGGCGCATCGTGCCATTGAGCATAGAAAACATCGTGTCCTTCTACTAAACCGCTTATGATGGCGGCGTGCCAACGGCCGTTGGTAGCGGTGTCCCCACCACCCATATCTGCATCACGCCACAATCCAGCCAGCAAATGCCCCGGCGGCGACGCATCCGGCAGCCATTGGTTATGCCCACTTTGGGGTTGGCCGTCCGGCGCGTCGCCAGCCAGAGCAATGCCGTTGGAGGAGAGGACAAGTTGGGTCAGCGTTTCGCCGTACAGGTTGGCCGTGTAGCCATTCACGCCCAGATTGAAGGTGACGGTTACATCGTCGCAATCTTCGCCGCTGGCAATGAAATCATCACACAAATTGATTGCGCCAAAATCGGCCAAGTCCAAGTAGGGTAAGCTGATGCTGTTTTCCTCGATGACGTAATCCAGACGGCCGGGCGGCAACGCGCCTTGCCAGGTCAGGGTGTGGGTAGTTGGAGCGTAGGTCAGGTCTGGAGACGAATCGGGAACGTAAGCTAGTTGAGCTGGTAAAGTGTCCGTCAACTGGTAGGTGTGGGTGATGTTTTCGTAGTTAGCCAGCGTGATTTCGTAATGGGCAGTTTCTCCCGGCGCGAGATAGGTTTGGCCTGTTTTGTGGATAACCGCATAGGGATTGTTCGGGTCACTCCCCCCACCCCCGTCCTCCAATTGTGAATGGCGAATGGCCTCGCTTGGCAACTGTATTGGTTGGTAATCATAATCACGGATGTCAATTACTGGGATTGTTTCGGTATAGCGTCCGGTGACGGCTTGGCTATCCGGGCTGCTGTTCTCTTGCGCCTGCACCGCCAAGACGACGGTAAGAACTGGCAATAAGGCGAAGAAAAGATTACGGAAGAAGGTTGGCTTTCGCATTAGATGATTCCTTTAGCGCAGGATGGCATAGGTGGCATAGACATCTTTGTTCAGAACGTCGGTTTGCAAGCTATCCCAAGTCAGGATGGCGCGATCCGGGTAGAAGGGATCGGCGGCGGCCAGCAGGCGGTAGCTGGGGAGGACAACATTGCGCGGCAATAAGGGAATGCCGGGGGTGTCGGTGCAGGTGGCTGTGCCGAGATCGCATTGGGTTTGATACGGCCGTCCAAAGCGCAGAAATTCGGTGTCGGGCGGCGGATCGCCAGTCTCGTAGATGTAGAAGAAACTGACCGATGGCGGTTCGGTGGCGGTGGAAATGATGGGCGTGACATTTGGCCGGATAGCGCCGGTCGTGCCGCCGCTTAAATCGCGGTTGGCGGTGACGGCTTCCGGGCCTGTCCAAACTGAACCGCCGTTATCTGACCAGGCGGCGTAAATGGTGTACACGTCACGGCCGTTTACCGGGGCATAGCCGCTATCTTGATACCAGGCTGTCCAGCCTTCCGGTATAGTGATGGTATTTTGCTGGACAAAGTTGCCTTCAAAGTCCAGATTAGCGCCATCCCCATTTTGGAGTGTGGCTGAATCCCAAACAGCCGTACCTGAAGCGCCGTTGCTGTTTAGCGTCCCGTGCAAGAAGATGGTAGCTATGCTACCCTGAGCGGGGACGTTGACGCTCAATTGGGTGAAATCGGCAGACGAGGCCGCGTCTGACCAAACTACATCAGGGCTGTCTGGGTTATCGCCACCGGCGGGGTCAATGCCGATGCGGAGGGTCAGGTCTGAGCCAACGGCCGTTTCTGCCAATCCCCACGTTTCAAATGTGATGTTTCCGCTGGGGTCAGGGACACTGATGGTTTGCATGAGACCAGCATCAAAAGGCGCGTCTTCTGTGCGCCAGCGGACGGCGTTTAATCCTTCGTAGATGTGGTCGGGGTTGGCGATCTGGTTGGGAAAGAGCGGGTTGGCCGCTTCGTAGATGGGTTGGGCGTAGGGAGGGAGTGGAGGGTCGGGATACGGCCGTTTCGAAACCCAAGACGCATACACCCACGCTTCATCCTCGCTGACAGCCAGATATTCCAGACCAACGGAACCGGTCAGTTCTTCGTCAAGTGGAATGGGAAAGGTAGCGACTTGCTCCCAGACGTTGAACCAGGAAAGGTAGCGGAAAACGCGGATTTCGTCGTTGTAGGGCGCGGCCATGATGATGCCAAACCAATAGGTGCCGGTGGGTATGCCCCACAAGACCAGTTCTTTCTCGTTGTAGAAGGGCATGACAGCCGGATTTGTGCCGTAAGCGACGAATTGGGTCAGCCAAGTTTCATTGGAAAGATGCTTGGCTTTGAAGATGCTGCCGTCCTGCTCATAAAGGACGTGCGCCCAGTTGAGTTCATCTACGACGACTTGGGGGGAACGGCCATATTCGACAAAGATAGGCTCTACATCAGCAGGGTGCGTCCCCTGATCGGCGGCGCGGTAGAGGATTTGACCATCCTGTTCGTAAGCCACATGCAAACGATTGGCGCGGCTAAAGGACAATGAGACGCTGCTACCGCCATCTACCCGGCGCACCTGAAAATGATTGCCGCCGCGTGATAAAGCTATGTAAATATCTCCCTCGCTGAGCCAGGCCACCGCCATCATGTCATCGCCAACGGCCGTTGCTGCTAAATCTTGATTAGCCACATCCAGCGAAAGATTGGCCACCTCGGTGGTGATGAATTGTTCAGGAGATTCCTCGGCTGGTGTTTCGGCGGGAACGGGTGTGGGGCAGAAAACTCCCCCATCTCCGCCGTTAGGCGGCGACGGGGGGCTAAACAGGTCGGGATCGGTTTGCCGGGTGGCAGTAGGGACAATGGCGATGCTATCGCCGCTGCAATCTGGTGGTGGTGGCTCGCCGGGGCTGGTGCAGGCAGCAAATAGCGAAGCTGCGAACAGAGTAAATAAAGAGATGGAAATGCGCCGGATACGCTTCATACGTCCACTCCTGCCCGTTGTACCCATTCCACAGGCAGGCGGCGGCAAGCAGGCAGCAGGCAACCACCCGCCTGGGGCATAGGGAATAACAGGTTGAATTGGGTTATGGGGTCTGGGGGTTAGGATTAGCGGACGCGATGGAAAATGATCTGGTGGGTTTAGCTTGTGTACCTGCCTGACCTTACGGTATCATATGTTCGACTTTTTTAGCCGTCTGGCGTCCAGTATGCCCAGACGATTCTGTTGGCCGCTTGGCTATTAGTCGTAGCTGGGCGGTCATTTGTGTAACGAGTCTTGATCTTACGCATCTTTCGGTTTCGCTCCAGAGTATATTTATACCGATCTTCGGTATAAATATACCGTTGGGCCAGCAATTACAAGAAACTAAGGTGAATCATACAAGTTAGCAACTATGAGTGTACATGAGGATCGCCTGCTTGCAGAATATTCTAATATGTTAAATTTCCGCAGTCAGGTGGTATCGTGGGAAGTTATTTCTGGCAATCCCCCAGATATATATCGCTTCAAATACCATCTTAAAAGTATCATTGGTTTTAATAACAAAATCCCTCGCTTCCATACGGGATTTGTTGTAGAAGCGGATTTTCCGGAAGATTTTCCACGAAACCCTCCTACCGTACGTTTTGTAAAACAACCTTTTGCCTTTCATCCAAATGTTCTTCGCAATGGTTATATTGCTTGGAGAAATTTTAAGCCCTGGATTCCAGGAATAGCGGTATCAGTTGATTGGCTGTGTCAGATAATAGGCGAGATGATTGCATTTCAAGTCTATGAACTGAATTCTCTAGCCAATTCAGATACTACCCTAGCAAATTGGGTGCGGAATAATAAACATATACCAGTAGACTTAGCCAGTGTACGTTTGCCTAATGCAATAGATGCTATTCAGTGGGCTGCAAGTGAAGGCGATGCTCGTCACAAGTTTATCGTTGGGCAAGAAAATCGAAGCCTTAAGGGGTTGGTTTCTAAAAGCCTACATAATCTGATAATAAAAAATGATATTACGGGAAAAATTATTCCCGTTGAAGAAGTTCCCAAGAGAATAAGTGTCCGAGAACTGATAAGTGCGCTCGAAAATAAAATTGGGCTACCTGTTGGTGTTGATATGGTGTTGGTGAGAGGGATAACACGCCAACGCTTGCCGCCTCACGAAAGTCTTGAGGCAACTGGAATCAAAGATGGGGAAGTTTTACTTGCGGACTATAAAACTACAAGTGGCTTTGTTCAAGTTCCTTTTACCCCCATGTTAGATACCGTGCACAGGCTACGCAACTTGACAATCGTGAACACAGCTAATATGGAAAGGCATCATGTTGATTCAGTTCCTTCAGATATAACTATACAGGAATTGTTAAGCGCTTTTGCAGACAGAATTAATTTACCTGACGGTGCAAAAGGTGTATTGATCCGTAAGGCAACACACAACAAACTAATGCTGACACAAACATTGCAAACTGTTGGTATAGCAAATAGCGAAGAGCTACTGGCAGATTTTGAAACGATCACACCTACACTGTTTGGCTTAATAGGCAAATTACTTGATACTCAGCTTCATCCACTCAAGCTGACAAAAGATTTGATTTACGATCAAGGGTTTAGGGAATTAAAAGAAAGTTTGGAACGCATAGAAGATGCTATACGTAACCCCCAACAATTTGGTACAGTAAAACTTAAGGTTGATACAGAAGGTAATGTTCTACTAGCCGAGTCGATCTCAGATTCCAATTATGAACTAGGAATTTTACCGATTCTTTTGGAGAGAAAGAAACTGATAGTGGAACGTTTGAAAGCTTTCTCCGGAGATGAGCAAATGGGTAAGTCAAAAATAAAAATTCTCTTTCTTGCTGCAAATCCCACTGATACATCTCATTTGAGATTGGATGAAGAAATTCGCTCTATTGACGAGGCATTGCTTAAATCCGAATTTAGGGGCAGGTTCAATATAGAACAACATTGGGCTGTTCGCGTCAAGGACCTACAAAGTTGTCTTTTGCGTCATAGGCCCGACATCGTACATTTTAGCGGACATGGTAGCAGATTTAGTCAAATTGTGCTTGAAAACACTATTGGAGAGAGTCACGCGATTTCGGTTCGTGCTATCGAGCAGCTGTTTACAATCTTAAAAGATAATGTTAGATGCGTGATACTCAATGCATGTTACTCGGAAGAACAGGCTGTGGCAATTGCAAACCATATAGATTGTGTCATAGGAATGTCCAAGGCTATTGGAGATAAAGCTGCTATCAGTTTTTCTACAGCCTTTTATCAAGCTTTGGGATATGGCAGGGATATAAAAACAGCGTTTGATCTCGGATGCTTGCAAATAGATCTGGAGAACTTAAAGGAGCAAGACACTCCAAAACTATTAACCATCAAGAGCAATCCAAGCTATATTCGGCTTATACAAGGTGATTGATATTGGTTAGACAATTCGTTGAATTCAATGGGGATGGCAGGAGAATTATTCCAGCCAGTGCGTCACCCTCTGACGGAAATCATCATTGACTGAGATCTGGCGACAACCCGATATCCCTTCTATGGACTAATTCTCACAAACCCCAATCGTAAACACTCAATCATCGCGCCGTTTGCATTAGGCGTATCCAGGGCACGGGAGATGGAGCTAAGGTTGTTGCGCAGCGTGGATTCGGCGATGCCCAGCAGGTTAGCCACCTGTGCCAACGTTAATTGGGGATTGTCGGCTATTGCCTGCATGATTTCGATCTTCCGATTCGTCAACTGAGGGATGTCCTCTACGCCAAGCCCATACGGGTATAGTTTCTCATAAAGGGCATTGCTTAACGGTAGTCTGCCTCTCCGGGCAATTTTGATGATGGCCTGCGCCAGTTCCTCGCTTGAATTCATCGCTTCATCCTTGAGCATGAAGCCGCTGGCACCAGCTCGCAGTAGGCATTGCACCAACCCTTTGTGATCATGCCGGGATAACGCCAAAATGTGGGTATTGGTGGTTTTCACCAAGCGTTTGATCGTTTCACAGGCTGCGAGGGGGCCATTGCCGTTGGGTACTCGCTGTTCAGCGAAAGCATTAAGGCCAAGTAAGAGCACATCCGGGCAATGGGCATTCACCAGCCGGATCGCATCTGTTTCTGTCGTCCCTTCGGCAATAATGGCGATCCGGTCATTGGCAGCCAGTCCAGCTTTGATTCCTATACGCACTAATTCCTGAGCATCCACGATAACAACGCTGATTTTCTTGTTTGTGTTTGCTATCATTCTTTTCCTCCATGCAAGGTTTTTGTGTTACGGCTGCCTGAGTTATCCATCGGCAGGCAGGCAAGCTCGTACTATTCAGGCGTGGCGGCATACAGGGAAAACGGCCGTTTCGCCCAAATAAAAACATATAAAATTGCACTACATATACCGGGGGAAAGTTGGTGAGACGGGGGAATTAGTCTATAATCATGTCCGAACTTGGCACACCGTTAACCCCGGTGTGTGACAATGCCTACGGCATTGTTTTTTTTAGCCGCTGCTGGTATTGGCCTACTCGCAACGGCTTTTTTCTTTTTTATGGCTCCATAAAGTTGCTTATCCTTATATCGTTACAAATACAAACTAAAAACAATAAACACACTACCGGCAGCCACCCCCCACCCTAACAATATCTGGGTCAACGTATGGTGCTTCAACCGCATCCGCGCCCAGCTAACGGCGATACCGGCCAACGTCAGCAGTAGGCCCAACAGCGGCGACACCCAAAACAGCGCGGCCGCACAGCCAGCCATCGCAACGGCGTGCAGGCTTATTTTCGTCACCAGCCGGTTGATGGCTCCGGCAAGGACTGTGGTCGGCAAAGCCGCGTATAAGCAAGCTAGAGCAATGGATGGCGCGCCAGCCCAGATGAAAACTGTAACCAAGATGATGAAGCAAACGGCCGTAATCAAATAAATCGTATGCCGCTGCTCACGAATAGAAATGCTCCAGTCGCTGTAATGCCCCCGGCGCACGTTGAAGATCAAGTACAGTGTCAGGGGTAAAATGACGATGCCAAAGCCAACGGCCGTCCACTTGATAGCGTCCAACAGCGGAGTACCGTCCAAATAAATAACCAACACCAGCGTCACCAACGACACCAGGAATGGGTGAAATACATTCGACAACAAGTGCGCCAGCCTATCGCGGCTAGATTGATCAACTCTGGTAGGCGATGTCAATGGAAGAGCCTCCAAGATATAAATTTGTCCACATATGCCAGCGTACAGCACGGCTTGCCTTTTGGTACGACTTTACCAATCCCCATAGCGCCTGATCGTCATCCACATTTTGTAATTGGCCGTGCAATAGCCGGGCCTGATGTAATTTTCGTTCGTCCCATTCCGGCGGTATCGTGCCCGACACATGCGTCATCATTCCGGGAATAACAGCCAGATCATTCGTCATTCTGGCATAACCGGCCAATATTTTCTTGGCATCCAAAATGGCAATGATGACGCGATACAGGTGAAAATCCAGATTCTTCAATGAGGATAACAGGTTGGGGCTGTCGTCAATCACTGGCGGGTACAGGGGATCAAGCCGGTTTTGCAATGTTTTGAGTTCATACAAGGCCAGCGCCTTACCTAAAAACTCAAACGGCCGTGCCAGCGTCTGGTACAGATTATTCGGCAAGAAAGAAAGCGGAAACAAAACACCAACGGTAACAACGCCAACCGAGATCAAGGGATACAAAACAGTCAGAGCAGGTGTGGTCGGATTCTGAAAGGAGAGCAGAGTTAAGGCGATCTTCATGACCAGCACAAACGTGGATATAAGAGCCGTAGCCATTCCCACAAACCACCGGATACGAGCCGAAACAAACGCTTCCCGCCGGTACAATCTGGTAAATGTAACCATCGGAATCGCGCAAAGAACAACCATGTAAATATACATGGTCTCCATAAAAATCACTTCTGCCAACGTTTCAGGAACTGTATGATCTGGTTTTTCGGGAAGAGAAACAATGCCCCAAACGTACACAACCAGCAAAATGACGAGGGTAAACCACAGACTCAAAGGCATAAGGCGCGGTCTAGCCTGCTTCAGCACCAAATAACAACCAGATGCCATGTAATAAATTGCCAACGAAAAAGCGACGTAAGTGACCAGCCAACCCAAATTAGGCAAGCCAACAAAGCGATCAAAAGCAAGATACGCTGGCCAAACCATCAAGGTCAGACCAATCGCCGTAAAAAATGAAAACGCCCAAAAGTAGAAGGTAACAGAACCGTTACGCCATTGCCCATCTCGCCGCATCGCGCCAAATTTGTAAATAGCGATAAGCCAAGCCAGAATCGCAATAACCGTTTTATCCCACATGCGCTTACACCAGTCCCAGCGAATTAAAATGGTCAACCACGTTTTCGTTAGACGATGCGGCCACGCTTAACTGTTGGATATGCTCATGCTCAATCACCTGATACTGGATTAGCGCGGCCAGCATTTCGGCCTCTTGCTCCAACTCTTTTTTCGCGGGCGCCCGCAACAATACTTCATTCAAAACAGCAGGTTTTTGCAATGCCTCCAGCAACATATTCTGCATTTCGACTTTGGTCAGGCGCGCGGTGGGATGTCCGCAAATGATGTGGCTTAATTCATGCAATTGGATATGAACCCTATGCAATGGAGATGCGCTCTTGTCAATGAACACATGCTCAACCGGCTCATCTGCATCCGATATCCAAACCCCAAACATGCCCGGCGGCGTATCCCAAGGGATGAAATGAATTGCCCGGCCTGTACGCTCCTGCACCCACGCTACAAAACTATCCATTGTGAACTTGGAAAAATCGAAGTCCAGCTTATCCAATACGGCTTTCATGCGTGCTTCAATATCCATAAGATCAAATTTACCTCTACGGCTCTTTTTGCTTCAGGAGATAATCAATCATGCCTAAAATCGCCTGCCGGCCATCTTCGTCTAATTTGCTGGCGCGCAGGGCAACATCCTTAACTGAACTTTCTTGCAATTGTTCTGCCAAGTTGGCATTGATTCGTTTGTCGGCTATTTCTCTAGCCCTGTCTTCATCCTGAAAAAAGTAGTTGGGATCCACGTCAAAGAAGTTGCTTAACGCTTTGATGACCCAATAACCCGGATTGGTAGCTTTGCCTGTACGCAACCGCCAGATGTAAGCGGCCGTAACCGCTTTACCGGTACCATTTTGTACCTCTTCATAGCTATATTCACTGCCATCTGGTTGCTTGATGCGCTTAAACAGACAGTCTAGCCGCCGGGCAAAATCATTACTTACTTCTTCTGATGTGGTCATCGAAACTACTCCGCGCATATCCCACAAGTTACAAAAGTAACCATTCTTAACAATTTCATAACCTATAGTATATCGCTGGATTTGGGGGATGCAAATTTTTGGGGGTACTGGGGTACTATTTAGCTCCCAGCAAAGCGGGCGAAATGTTACAAGCAGACGCTCAAATTGTCAAATTCTTTCGCGCTGGCTCTTCTTTATCCCCCCGGATAGAGACAGAATTTCTGTCCTCCTAAGCGCACCAAGACAGAAATTCTGTCCCCGTGACGTTGTTTTCCCTCTGTAAATAGGGAGAAATGGCGAATAGTTGCAGGATAATAGGATATAAGGATAATAGGTGAAAAGGATAAAAACGACAAAATAAGAGACGGAGCAAGAGGAACCCGCATAGATGTAATGTGTCCGAACGCTCTGGATCATGCCAACAATCCTATTCTGTGGAGGTTTACATGACATTCCGAGTTCTTGATCAATTCCCCTTTGAGTTTTACGGGGAGCACTTTTCTGTAGCTCTAGCCAGCGATCGCAATTTATATGTCCCCATGGAAGCAATATGCAAAGCGATGGGTCTGCAAACACACGGTCAGATTACACGCATCCGCGCCAATGATGCCGTAGCGGAAGCGCTGGTCACATTGCCTGTCCTATGGGTCTATGGCGATGAATCGCGGGAACGCGAAATGATTTGCCTCCGCCTTGATCGGCTTCCCTTCTGGATGGGCACCATCCAACCCAACCGTATTAAAGATGAAGAAAAACGAAATCTAATCGTGCGCTACCAGCGCGAATTTGCAGATGTGGCTTGGGCCGCCTTCCGGCAAGAAATTTTACCCGAGGACATATTGGCCGAAATGGATGCCACACTCCCGCCTGACCAACAACAATATCACCAACTCATGGATGAAGCGTCTGCCATGCGCCACGAGATTCAATCACACGATACGAGTTTAACGGAACATGGTCAGCACCTTTCCGATTTGGAAAAACGGGTTGTGGCTCTGGAAGCAATGCTGGTAGGCACAGATTTCATCAATACACAGCAAATGAAAGCGTATCAAGATATGGTTGGCATTGTGGCTTACCAGCTAAAGCGCAAAAAGAAGGGGAACGAAGCGACTGTCCACGCCGAGGTAAAGCGCGCCTTTCAAGTGCCTAGCTACCAACTCATTCCAGAAGCAGACTTCCCGCGCCTGAAAAAGTTCTTGCGTGATTGGTTTGTTCGTACTGCCGGCCCCGGCGCGGCTGTCCCCACGATCTTCGACGCTCCCAGCCAGCGGCGGTTACTATAAGGGGGAAAGATCATGTACCGTACCCAACGCAAGGTTATGCTGTCAGATGATGTATGGCGCGAAACGATGATTCAAGCGTCGCTGGAAGATAAATCGGCCAGCGATATTTGCGAACATGTGCTACGACATTACGTGGACACCCCGGAAACAGATCGGCCACCCATCAGCATCAAGAGCGCATCAGGCCGCCAACGCTCCGTCTACATAGACAAGTCGGTGTGGGTTCAACTAGCCGGCTTAAAAGTGACAGAACAACGATCAATTAGCGCTATCCTGGAACAACAATTACGCGCCTACATGGGATTAGAATTCCCGGGGGATAGTTAACAAGCGCAATTGCCCTGCAAGAAGAAAAAACTGTCCCTCACAGCGAACAAAGACTGCTGCATGGGCTTTTGCCGCTCGACGACTATGCGAATCACATGTAAGTCACTGACCATTCTCTGCCCCTGATGAGATTACCGAGATAAGGTGGTTACGGCCGTCTAGCCCCAAGAATCCCTGTTGCACCAAAACATCAATGTCAAAGGTAATGTTTTTACGGGTGTGATTGGCGAAACGGCCGTATTCCGGCAATCCCTCCTCCTGCCATGACTTGGCCCCTACCAACATCTTCGCCAAACCACTGCGAGAAAAACGGCCGGGGTATTTGCGAACCGTATCAAGGATAGCGTTCTGGCGCGATGACAGTTGGCTGGATGGTATAGACATACCGGCTCTAAAACGGTGTCTCGCCCGTCAAATCTTGATAGAACTCATTGAGCCAAGCCAATGCTTCCTCAAACTTGGAAACAGGCAAGTAACGATATTTGGAGATGCCAAATTTCCGGTAAAATTCGCCCCAAGTCGCACCAAATTCATTCCGACCAGTTTTCTTCCCCAATGTGATGGCAATGGATTTGACTGCTTGGCTAATTTGGGTGGCTTGGCTCTCGCTGATGTAGCGGTCTTCCTGGTGCATGTCGGCTTCGATGGTTTCGAGGCGGCGGCTGTGATCATCCAAAGCGGCGCTGTGATCGTCCAGCCGCGCTTCTAGCATAATTTGGTTACGAGCCAACTTCATGATGGCTTGGGCGATTTGATAAGCTTCGGCCACATCGCTATTGGCTTGCTGGAGCAAATCATCGAAGTTGGAATCGGTTGTTAACTGCCCTTCTCGGAAAGCATCGGCCAACGCACGATAACATTTCTCCTGGTAGAGAACTAGACGGTCACGCACCTCTTCTTTGACCCGTTTGGCATTGATGCCGAACAACCAGCCGTTCAAATAATCAATCGGCAGGCAGTTGGTTGTTTGTACACCTCCTCCAGGTCCGCCGGAAGGGGTAAATGTAATGTTGACCCCTTTCACTTGTTTGGACAAGACGGAATCGTCATTGATGCGTCTCATCTGGCCTTGATAAGATACGCCCAGTAGATCGCACATCTGGCGAATTGAAACATAGATTTCTCGCTCACCGGTCTTGTTGACTAATACGGCCGTTATCTCATCATCATAAAAAACAACCTGCTTCTGTTCTATCGGTGCCAACGCTTTATCCGCCATCACTCACTATTCCTTCAACTTAATTATTTGCTTGTTTAACTCGCCATAAGGGGTCAACGTAATGTTGACCCCTTACGCTTTCATTACCCCAACCGTTCAACACGACTGCTAAACAAATCTAGGCAGCACAATATCAACGATTGATTTCCGGCAAGATAACAGTCCGGGAAATTGCCTTCTCAAATTCCGGTCGCAACCCTAATTCGTAGTAGGCATGGAATCCCATAGCAACAATCCATCGCTCGGCATCGGCCAATGAACCAAACCCTTCCTGAATGGCAACATCTTTGAACAGTTCTTCAAATTCCGGCGGTAAACGCATCGTACGCGACCAATATTTGCCCCGCATACTAGCGCCAACCGCCTTGCGTGCATCCGTTGCCGTCGTCTGACCCAAAGCATCACGTTTGCCGCGCTTCTTCTCCGCCTGCTCTTGTTGAGCTTGTTTATCTTGGTCTAATGCCCCTAGTTGATCCCATAAACTCATACTCGTTTCTCCATCAGCTTATCCACCAGATAATGGTACGCTTTAGCGGCGCGGCTTTTTGGATCAGCTTCAATAATCGTTAGGCCATCTTGCGTCGCCTGCTCGATTCTGGTTGTACGAGCAACAGGCTTCATAACCGCTCGGCCATATTTCTGCAACAATTCGTTATACGTCTCGCGCACAATGAGTAAGCGAGGATCAACAAAGGTGGGCACGATGGCCGCAATGCGTATGTTGATACCGCTAGCTTGATCCGCCAAAATGTTATCGGTGTGCCGCCCAGTTGCCGATGTACTCAAATATTCCATCTTCACTGGCACAACTGCATAATCGGCAAATTCATGAACAGCTTGCTGAAAGATGTCCAGCGTTGGCGGGCAATCGAGGATGATATAACGGAATAACTTCTTTAAGTCGGCCAATCTTTCCTGGAACAAATCAATGGCCTCGCGCCGCGCCGCGCCGGGATCAACGGTGAAACTGGATTGTTTACCTTTACCGGAAAAGCCGGCCAACACAGCCTGCGCCGCAATTTCCGCCGCGTACTTGGTCGCCGGTTCGCCAATGAGTCGCGCTTTCACATCGCTCAACCGGTCGCTGGACGGCAACACATACAGCTCGCCACGTTCATAATTGCCGTTGGGGGAGGCAGGAACGATGTTGTCCCTGAACGTTCCCGTTCCATCCAAGATATGGCTAACACAACGATCCTGAGCATCCACTCCCAACGCGCGGGCGGCATCGCCCTGTGGATCGAGATCAATTAGAAGCACCCGATCTTGTGAATTTTCGGCCAGTCGGGCAGCTAGTTCTGTGGCAATGGTCACGGCCGTTGTTGTCTTGCCGCATCCACCTTTACGATTCTCAACTGTAAAAACCATGGTCTATTCCTTTGCAAAATGCGTATGGTGTATATTCAAACACAGTATGCACACGGGCATGTACAGATGGTACACGAGTATACACCACTTGTCAATTATCCGCGTAGCGGCGCGAAACGACATGGAGACAGGGTTTGGGGTCGTAAACGAACAAACGTTCCGCACAGCGCGATTTAAGGGCATTTGGGAGCAAGCTGGATTTGATGGTTTTTATTACAAGCAATCAACAATTTTTGCCCATTCAGAATCATATCGCTACCGGAATACAATTCCGCTTGCAACAAGTTTTATGATAATATAGGAAACCTTTGTTCGTAATAGAGAACAAAAATTTAGGAAATACATCTACTATGATTTCTGGTGTCAAAAAATCGCGTTGCTTAATTCTGGGCTGTTCACGCACAAAAAATGAGGTTCCAGAACCAATGTCAGCAATCCATCGGTACAATGGCCCGTCGTATAAAGTTTTGCGCAGATATTTGAAAGAAAATTCCCACGATCAATCGTTAGATATTTTTATATTGTCAGCGAAATATGGCCTGATCGACAGTCAGAAATACATTGATAATTACGATCTACGTATGACCAGCAAACGGGCCGATGAAATGCATAAACAAGTGATTGCCAAGATTCAAAAAGACATAGTGCCGCGAGATTATGCTGAAATTTTCCTTTCGATGGGAAAAACATACCTTCAAGCTCTAAACGGTATTGAAAACCTAGTAAATGGGCACACCAAACTTATTATTTCTAGCGGCGCATCTGGCAAGAAATTGACCGAATTGCGAAATTGGCTTTGGGGAAAAGAGACATCGACGATAAAACCAAAAGAATCTATTTACGTTGAGAAAAACACAACCCCACAAACGGTTGTATTACGCGGCAACTCCATTACAATGACCACGAAGGAAGTAATCCAGCATCTACAAATTGGCATAAACAACAATGCAGGAGCTGCTCATAAAGTACGCAGCTGGTACGTAGATATAGCAGGAAGAAAAATCAGCCCTAAGTGGGCTGCACAAACACTTTTTGACATACCAGTTAGTCAATTCTCCGCCGATGAGGCTCGACGTGTATTAAGAAGGTTGGGATTTAATTGCTACAAACAATGAACCATATACTTTTTCCAATATCAAAACAAACGGTCATACTTCAGATGGCCGCTTTTGTTCTCAATAGAGAACATTTTTTACCAAAACAGATAGCACTTTCATGTCATCACGAAAAATGCCAACAAAGCTCGGCGATAAACTAAAAAACATCCGCCTATACTTAGGGTATACTTTGGAAGAGATGGCCGTGGCGGTAGGAAAAGAGGGTACATCGCGTCGCTCACGGGTATATGAGTGGGAGAAAGGGCTAAGAATACCTGATTACACTTGTTTATTAGCCTATGCCAGACTAGCAGGCGTGTCTACCGACACTCTCATTGATGACACGATTCACTTACTCTTAGACAAACAACAAGAAAAGAGCTAGCATCTAAATTTATGAAGTTTTACTTACCTAACTTTGAAGACCTGGTTGACCCAGAATATGATTTCATCAATGACAGCTATTCGCTGAAACGGAAGCAAAAAGGTCGTTTCAACCACGATTGGTACGCCCATCAGTTTTTTAATAAGCCGATATTTGACGGAATGCTCGTATCTAAGAGTATTATTACCACTGCGATGGAACAACGTATACGCAAAGCTGGAGGCATTCGTGATTTTTGCCGGTTGGACAATGGTGTCCCAGTTATGGGGGATTGCGGCGCTTTTAGCTATCGGGATAAACCAGACCCTCCTTATGGAATAACAGAAATCTTAAATTATTACGAGACTCTTGGTTTTACCTATGGTGTTGCATTGGATCATTTGATATTCGCCAGCATGCCAAAAACAGAACGAGAACGCCGGTTGAGTATTACACTGAACAATGCACAGGCATTCATCACTCAACATCAAGCAGGTGGTTATCAATTTATTCCTGTTGGTATCGCTCAAGGTTGGGATCCAATTTCACGACGTCAAGCGATTGAGAAGCTCCAAGAAATGGGATATCGACATCTAGCGCTTGGTGGTATGGTGCGCAGCTCAGATAAAGATATCAGGTCAACTCTCGAAGCGATACAACCAATTCTATCTGATGGCATTAGTTTGCATATTTTTGGAATTGCTCGTTTATCCATTTTACCTGATCTGATCCGGTTAGGGGCAACAAGTGCGGACAGTGCCTCACCTATACGCCGAGCCTTCTTGGGAACCGGCGAAGACAACTATTGGGCTATAGATGGGCAAAAATATTCGGCAATTCGCGTGCCCGAAGTTAAGGAAGGCGCAACCCAAAAGAGAGGTATAGCTTCCACCGAAGAAATACAAAAAAAGAACGGTATCAGTCTAGAGTATATCCAAGAGATGGAACGAAAAACGTTAATGCTGTTAAGAGCCTTTGCTCAAGGAGAAGCGGATCTAGAAGAAACTTTAAAAAACGTTCTCAAATATGATCAGTTGCATGGTGACAAAAGGAATCATGAAAAAGCTTACCGGCGAACCCTCTCAGATCGTCCCTGGCAAAAGTGCAATTGCCCGATTTGTAAGGAATGGGGAATTGAAGTCATAATTTTTCGTGGCAACAATCGCAACAGACGGCGCGGGTTTCATAACTGCTACGCCTTCTATCAACAATTTCAAGAACAGGTAAAACACGAAACTACGCAAGCACAAAGATACTTACAACAGCGTAAATGAGCCAATAGCTTGTTTTCCCTATGTTCCAGAGGGATAGATCTAATGATTTATCTAAAAGACTTACGCGCAAGAATGATGGTAAAAGGTCTTATCCAAGATAATGCTGTAGAGATTGTCGATCTTCAATGGGCAACTCCAGATCAACTAATAGCCATTTGCCAAGACACGCATAATCATTTGCATAGGATTTCACTCGATCACACTCATGAAGGCCGGATAGAGTGTCTTAACGTCTCTTTACTACCTTGGGAACTGTTACCCCAAACCTCAAGCAAAGAAGATATAAGAAGCTTGACAAAAACCGAGAAAAAACTTCTCAACCAATCTTTATCTAAAGCTGATTTTAAGCTCCAGTGGAACAAAGAGGGGGGATACTCAGATTGGACGTACGGCAATATTACCTATCGTGTTTTTCATACAAGCTACAACCAATCATTCATTATTCTGCTGGAAGCAGAAACAGCTAAACAACTCCAAAATGAGTCAGAACTTGTGATTCAACCAAAAACAGATACGCCACTCAAACCCCAATCTATTGATCAGCCTAAAAACACTATGGTAACCAATAGTACTGCGCCGACAGAAAAACCAGCTTTATTACCGGGTATGTATGTCCGTATCCCTTTCGATCTTGAGGAGTTGCCTGGCGAATATCGTGATTATTGCATCGGTCAATTGAAAGAAATCAACCATATAGCAAGCAGCGCTCTAATACAATTACAAACCTACTCGCCTGGGCAACCAGTTGCACAAGAAGTTGTCGAGCGAAATATTGCACACATTCATCGTTGTCATATGTTGCCAAAAACATCATTCATTCATGCGGAAACACAACAAACAGGTCAAGTTCTCATATCGCGTCTGGCGGAATGGGAAGAAGGGAGACTGTGCGACTATTACGTCGAGATAGGTGGTCAAATAAAGTGTCTGTCGGAAGAGAAAATTTTGGTAGCCTCGCACCGGCAATCGCCTCATCCCATAGAACAACTCAAACGTTATGAACTTCATCAGCCCAGATGGAAGAGTGAGCGCGATCAACTTGTCGAAAGTTATGCCGAACTGCATGCGGCAACCTACGGCTTAGAAGATTTAATTGGTTCTCGGATTATGCTTTTGCCACATCAAGCCGAGGTTGTCGCAAATGTTCTAAGCGATGAAACTTGCCGCTTTATTTTGGCTGACGAGGTTGGTTTAGGGAAAACAATCGAAGCCTGCGTTATTCTTAAAGGACTCTCGCGCCGTTATCTGGGATTAAAGACGCTGATTGTGGCCCCCGCATCTCTAGTAGAACAGTGGTACTTTGAGCTAAACAATAAATTCTGGCTCGATTTTGTCCGGGGAGACCAATTGGATTCATTGCACCTACCCAATGATCGCCCCGGTATTATCGTTGGCATGGAGACAATTGCAGATGACGGGGCGCTGACTCTTTGGTTATCCATGCAAGAGTGGGGTTTGCTAATTATTGACGAAGCACATCATCTGCACAAACAGCCGTCTCTCTACGAGCGTGTCTACCAACTAAGTAGCGATGCTGAACGCGCCCTGATTCTATCGGCCACCCCCATTCAACGTCGGGGCGATGAATATCTGGCATTGCTCAAACTGATGCACCCAGAGCATTACAGCACGTTAACACACGCCCAATTTAGCCAGATTTTGCAAGCCCAACAAACCCTTCACCAGACAATTGCGTATCTAGCTCAAGCATTAACGCCTGACGATTTTGACATAGATGAATTCCTTGAAGAAATGGAACTAATCACCGACAGGCTGAAAGAAGATAAATTTTTACAACAACTTGTCAAGCAAACTGCAACAAAAACACGCCGAGACACACAACTACAAAGCGCAAAAGAAACCATTAGCTATGTAAGCGAAAACTATCGGATTGAGAGTCGGGTGATTCGTAATCGGCGAGTTAACCTGAATATCGATCTGCCTAAAAGGGACGTGAATACCCACTTTAGTTATTTTCCCGCAGCGACAGAAGTTGAATTGCTAAACCGGGCGCATGATTATATTGACTTCATGTTGGCAGGACTCAAGGATGAAACAGAAAAACGTCTAGGGCTAGAATACGGACGTATCTTACTGCACAAAGCCTTTAGCAGCCCCAATAGCCTAGAAAGCCTTCTGAGGGAACGACAAAAGATTCTCCAATCTTCTCGAAAACCTTTGAGCGATGTACCAAGCAATCGATTATTAACAATAGCCCACCCTCGTCAGGAAGCGAGCCGCATCCAAACTTTATTAGCGTCGATCCCCGTTCCCACAGAAGAGGGCAATTTATTAGAAAATTTGTTGTGGCTCTGCGATAACTGGCGCGAACAAACAAACAGCGTCTTAGAGTCCTATGCCTCTAGCAGAAATGGAGCTCATTCAGACCATCGTTTACTCCAAGTGCTACGGGCTATTGAAAATCAACTGCAAAAGCATCCCGCCTCCAAAATCGTTGTTTTTTCCGCTTGGGTCGAAACATTGCTAATGCTGCTACCCTTTCTAAACACACTATTGCAAACAAGGCGTGGGCGGGTCGCACAGTTTCACTGCCAAATTCCATCTGAAGATCTGCAAAGAGAGATGGATTTATTCCAATCGCAGGACGACTATCACGTTCTTTTATGTGATGAATTGGGAGGGGAGGGGCGAAATTTGCAGATCGCTGACGCAATTATCCACATAGATATACCTTGGACACCCGCACAGTTAGAGCAAAGAATTGGTCGTGTAGATCGTTTGGGCAGAACTGGAAAGGTGTTTTCCATTGTGACATATGCCCAAGAACAAATTGAGGAAGATTTATTCCGCATCTGGGAAGAAGGTTTTAATCTTTTCACGCATTCCATGAGCGGGCTCGAAATTGCTCTGGAGGGCGTCTTAGACGATTTAGTGTCTGCTATGGAACATAATTCGCGAGACAGCCTCATCAATCTATTGCCAGAAATGGTAGTCAAAGCGAAAGAATTGCGGGAAGCGGTTGAGGAGGAACGGTATTTTGAAGAGAATGCCATCAACCATCGCCAACGCGACGAGTTCCAAAAACTAAGCGAAAAATACCGTGATGGCTCAAAACTAGGACGTTCATTTACCCGTTGGGCATCAATGGCGGGGTTGAAGAACTCATACAATCCCCAAAAAGAAACAGTGGTATTCTTTCCAAAAAAATTCAACCCTAAAAGCATGGGCAACGCCAAATTCGTTACACCACCCAACATGGAAGAGGCATTGGTACGTTCTGGGCGAACCCACAATCTAGTAATCAAGGGAACTTTTAATCGAGATATTGCCGTACAGCGAGAAGACCTGGTCTTTTTTGCTCCAGGCAATGACCCCTGGACAGATGCCATTGTCAGGAACGCGCTAGAGGCAGATCGGGGGCGCAGTTGTGCTATATTACGCAAAACCGATTTGCTTACTACCACCTGGCAAGGTGTAGAACTTCTCTATCATATACAGGTAAATCCACGACCGCTGTGCAAAGCTGGGTACTCGCCCATCCGCTTATTTCAAGCCCAGGGATATCTTTTCCTGCCGATTTATCGTGTGCTGGTTTCTATTGATGGGGACGTTGTGGCGCGATCACATCCAGCATGGCAAGCCATTACCCTACATCCATTTAGCCAAAGACAAGGAGACGTGCACTTGGGCAAACGAGGAAGTCCACGTCGGATCGATTTGCTGAAAGAAGCGTTTCCACCAGACGTTTGGAAGGATATGTTGGCTAGAGTTATGGTTGTAGTAAATGAAAAAGTTCTGGAAGATTTTGACTTTACGCCAGAAGTGGCCGAAGAAGCAGCGGAAGATTTTGAACGAAAACTACTGGGCTTACGCGCCTCTCGCTATTGGTTTAATCAAATCTATGGTGAGACAAGTACAACCAATAAAATAGATTTAGCGGCATACGAGCAAATCACGAATGGGCTAATTGAAGGGATTCGCCATCCACTTATTCAACTTGAGTCTGCATGTTTTTGGTGGTTATGCCCCACACAAGATTATGAATCACTATTTTAATGCGCTACAAGAACTGCTGTTGGCTAAAAATCCACAGTTTGTAGACTTTCAACGCCGCCTTAGAGAAAAACAGCAGCAATTAGACGGCCTCGAACTAGCACAAAGCAATTTGTTATTGCGTCTATGCTTGGTTTATCACGCTTTCAGAGAAAATCAGGCGGGGACAGCAGATCTAGCCATTCTCCTGCGCCAAGTAATGCGCGTTTTTCATGAAGAGATGAGCCTTAGTAAAAAGACATGGGAGTCATTAAAGAAGCACCAACATCAAATGAGTTTACGTCTTGTTGACGAAGACAATGAACAAGTAAAATTACGAGCCTTATCTTGGGAGTGCGGCTGGCTAAATGACACGGTAAACATTGATCGGCTTAAAAATCGCAGGCCTGATATATCGGTAACTGGCGATGGTTTGCTGTATGCTTTATCAAACGGCCGTTTTTGGGTATATAAGTCGGAAGCTCAGAAAACGGCCGTTGCCGCTGCTCTTTTTGCCCCTCCCGGCTCAACAACTCTAATTACTCTGCCCACTGGCGGCGGCAAAAGCATGTGCATCTTGCTGCCCGCTTGGTTTGAATCAAATGGAGGTCGTCGCGCTAGAGGAACTACTCTAGTCATTGTGCCCACAGTTGCCCTTGCTTACGACCAACAAGACAATGTGCGCCCTTACTTCAACCCGGCCAATGCTGCCTATAAGCCGTACAGTCTTACCAGTGACACCACAAAAGAAACCCGTGCAATTATCTACAAAGGCATCAGCGAAGGAACAATTCCCATTTTATATACATCCCCAGAAGCGCTTTTGCTGAATCCGATTCTATATCACACTTGTTTACAGGCTGCCGCTAACGGACGTTTGCGAAGGTTTGTTATAGACGAAGCACACCTAGTAGATTCTTGGGGAGCCAGCTTCCGTACCGAGTTCCAGCTATTAGGCGCATATAAGCGCAAACTGTTAGAAGCTTCACAGGGGCAATTACGCACATTTTTACTCTCTGCCACCGTTTCGTACCAAAGCGAGAAAACGTTGGCTGAATTTTTCACGCCAGGCTCTGACATATCCTCTGTATTGGCAAATCAGTTACGTCCCGAACCCGGCTACTGGTTTCATCACACACAACGCTTTCCGCTACAACGAGATCGTGTGATAGAGGCGCTTTGCCATCTGCCTCGACCAACCATTCTCTATGTAACCAAGCCCAATCACGCCCAACAGTGGGTGCGTATACTACGCGAGAAAGGCTTCGCACGAGTTGCCGATTTTACGGGACAAACAACGGGTGAAGAACGCCAGCGCATTTTAGCGCAGTGGAATCGTAACGAAATAGACATCCTTGTAGGCACTTCTGCCTTTGGATTAGGGGTAGACAAAGGGGATGTTCGTGCTGTCATTCACGCAACCTTGCCTGAGAATATTGATCGCTACTACCAAGAAGTAGGGCGGGGCGGGCGCGATGGATGTAGCAGTGTCAGCCTACTTATTAGCAAAGATAATGATTTTGATCTTGCCTTCAGCATGACCACCAAATCACGCATCACCGTTGAGAAGGCGTGGTCGCGCTGGCACGGCATGTGGCAAAGTTCACAACCTTATGGGCAAACGACTGACATGCGCCTGATCAACCTCAATGCCAAACCTACCTACAATCAAGAGATGCGCGAAAGCGAGGCCAACCGTTATTGGAACGAGCATATCTTGCTATTCATGCAAAGGGCCGGCGCACTTTCTATTGAAGATACGCGCCCCAATGAAACAGCTCCTGAGCCAGATGACCAGAAACAGGGATTTTATCAGGATAACTTTTGGGTATTAGTACGCATCAAAAATGATCAGATTGTGGATGAAGCGGCATTTGAAAAGCTCATGGATGAGCAACGCGATTTAGAAAAAGAATCCATTACCCAAAACTTGAATGCGCTAAGACAAGTGGTTGAGACACAGGCGCAAATGCAGGCTCACCATTGTTTAGGGCATGACTTTGCTGATTTGTACCCATATACGGCCGTTGCCTGTGGCGGCTGTTCATACTGTCGGCAAAACAAACAGGAAGCATACGCGCAGACTTTACGCGCTACTGTTGATTTGGATGATTGGCCTGCATCCTCGGTTCGCCTCGACGCCCATTTACAACGGCAACTAGGTGAGCGGCAAAGCCTGATTGTCGCTTGGGATACAGAAGATTTGGCCGCTTTTGCTCCTGATTTGGCAACCTTGCTCATTAAGGCGGGCATAGAGCAAATTATTTTACCCGATAGCCTCTTGGATAATGCAACTTGGGCGCAGAATCTGGTCAAAAAGCTGGCCCGCCATAAAGATAAACGACAGCGGTTGGTGAGCGCTCAGTCGGCCAAGCGGTATGGGCTGTTCCCATTGCCAACGGCCGTTTTCTATCCCCGGCAAGACAAACTTGTTGACGCGCTTTATCGTATAATCCAAACAGAATTTCAACCATATTTAGGAGTTACGCCCCTCATTCATGTGGTGCATCAGTCGGTATGGCTGGCATGGGAAAACGGCCGTTTTCTGGAACGGATAAACGGCTTACAAGTAACGCCGGATGCCCTCACAAAAATGTTAGCTAAATCCCAAGTGTCACTTTACTAATAAGCCTATGGAAATCATCAACAACAACCAAGTTACTCCCCATCGTTTACACGCCTTAGTGCGTCTGGTTCCTCGGTTACGAACGCCAAATCGGAATGACTTGCTGGAAATGTTACAGCCTCCCGATCTGGTAAATAGTCAAGAGGCAAGCGGTGCTGTTTACAGAGCCGCCATAAACTTTCGAGTCATTATGGAAGATGAAAACGGCCGTGTCTCCCTACACCCCGACATTGGTAAACGCAAAAACATTGAATCATCAGATAGTTTCCGCGCCTTCATGCAAAAGCGACTTACAGGCATTGCCGATGAAAATGCCGACAACTACCTACTCAATTTCGTAACCGCTTGGTACGCTGTGCAAAACGAACGCATCTTCCAATACCGAAAAAAGGGTGAGATTTCGCAAAACTTTAACAGAGACATGGACTCTCGTGGCGAAGAAGATCTGCTAGAAGAAGGACGTCTATTCAACCCCACGAAGCTAAATGGCTGGCTAACTTGGGCATCGTTCTTGGGCTGGGGTTGGATCATGGCAGCGGGCAAAGAGATGTTAATGCCCGATGCCCATAAGCGCCTCATCCCTGTCCTGCCATTACTACTGCTAGACTCTAAAGAAACACCTTTTAGCCACTTTGCCGAGCAATTAGCCGAGATTTGCCCAGAATTGGACGGCGGCAGTTTGTTTGAAAAATGCTGGCAAGCCAGCCGCAGTGCCGAACCGCGAGGCAATCAATTAAGCCTTATGCTGTCCACCAGTCTACGCTCACTCCATGATAACGGTAAAATCCGGTTAATCCATTACGCCGACAGCATTGACGAATGGCAACTTTACCCAGCGCAAGCACACCCGGTTCAGCGCGTAACGCACATCCAACGGAGGGCTTAAGGCAATGAGCAATAAACCTTTCACCCGCTACGTTTGTTGGGACAAGCAACCTCTCAGCAAAGTCATCAACAAAGAAGCTGTTTCAATTGACCGCGCTATCTTCTTAGCCACCCATACCCCCTTTAACAACATCACGTATCTCAAATCGCCACGGCAAATCAAGGATACCAGTGAAACGCAATTGTTGGAAGAGCTTCTCCACAGAAGTGCCAATGATGAACACACCTTTGTCGTTATGCAGGGTATACAGGGCACAGGTAAATCCCACCTCATTCGTTGGTTAAAAGAGCGTTATGCTTCCGAAAATGATGAGGTTTCGTTCATTGAACGCGCCAACAGCAGCTTACGCCAAACTCTGTTACAAATTGTCCAATTAGATGCTTTTGATGCCGAACGCTTTGCCAGCCAGATCGAAAAATTGGAAAGCGCAACTCAACAGCTATCCGATGAGTCCCTATCCGATACCATCCTCAATAATTTGCAGGTTGCTACACGTGAAGTAGACGTTCCCGCTCCGCGCCGTATTGCCGGAAAAGTGGATAAATTTCTGCTAGATCACTTTATTCGTCAAGAGCTAAAGCAAGAAGGGGCTGCTATTGAACGGATTAGGCTGTTTCTTTCCGGAAGGGGAGACAGCATTGGCTTATCTGAGCATGAATTCCCTAAGTTCAATGCGACAGATTTCGATTTCCCTCCAGATGTTAAGCGCAAAATTCTTATTGAAGGCGGGCACCGCGACGCACGGGATTTAGCGGAAACGCTTTCTCTCAAACCGCAAAAACAACAAGAACTGGCTGACTATCTGAATAAACTCCTACCATTTGCGATTGAGCGGACAACGGCTCTTTCAGCCAACGATCTCAAGCAATTATTTTATGACCTGCGCCGTGAATTAAAAAAACAGGGTAAAAACCTTGTACTGTTCATTGAAGACATTTCCGTATTTACCGGACTAGATGCAGGGCTTGTAGATGTTTTAGTCACCCAGCATACAGGGGAAGGGGGACGGGACTATTGTCGCTTGACCTCTGTCGTGGGTATTACCGATGCTTATTTCAAAGACAGTTTTCCCGCTAACATCAAAGATCGTATTACCCACCATCTAACGCTTAACATAGGCGATGGACAAAAAGAATCCCTATTGCTCAAGGCTGAAGAAACTGTAGCCGAGCTTGCGGCTCGTTACTTAAACGCCCTACGCTTACCGTTGGGAGAAATCGAAGAATGGGTAAATTCAGAAGCTAGACCGTCAGAACTGCCCAATGCCTGCCAATCTTGTCCGCATCGCTCCATCTGCCATACCGCATTCGGAGCCAGTCCGTTAGATTCTGCCAATGAGGAAGGCTCCCAAGCGGGGCTTTACCCTTTTAATAAGCAGTCGCTTTGGTCTTTGTATCAAGGGTTGGATACAACAAACGTAGCCAAAACACCGCGCACCTTTCTGTGGAGTATTCTCGAATACATTCTACGAAGTCATGGCGAAAAAGTGAAAAACGGGCAATTTCCTCCACCGTCTGGCGAACTGGCTAATAATGTCAGACCGCCTACACTGCAACAGGGTGCTCAACGCCGGACAATCACTCATCAAACACGGTCAACGGCCGTTGCTGACCGCATAGAGTCCCTTGTCCTATTTTGGGGGAATCAGACAATCAACCGCAGTGAAGAAAATGGGCAAACGACCGTTGGTAATCTGAGCGAAACTGTATTTCGTGCCTTTGATCTACCCTACATTGAGGGTGATGTCACTGCTGACTCGGCTAATAATTTCCCAACACCCGTACAACCCAAAACAGTTGCCTCACCTACTGTTCAAACCGGAACGAAACAGCCCTCCGCCACAGAGCCGCCTAACCCTCGACCCGTTGCCATAGAAGAGTCTGCGATTAATCCAATTATCAAAGATATTCAAGAGTGGCGTCGCGGGGCTGTATTAGTCCGCTACAACGACTTATCCAAGTGGTTAGCCAATTTTGTCAAAGAGTTCATTGATTGGGAGGCTTACAACGCCTCTCTGACATTGGTTGATATTAAAGTGACAGGTGGTCGCTTTGTCATTGAAGGGCAAAAAGGACGCGCACAAGGCGATTATCTGGTTTTTAAGCGAAGTGATGAGCTTGCCTTTGTATTGCAAGCCTTGACTGATCTAAATCAACGGGCTAACTCTCTAAGCCCTAGTGAAATTGGGGGACATCTTATTACGCTGAGTAATTGGATGGAGAAAGAAAAGGCGCGGATTGTGGACTTTGTACAACGGCCGTTAGCCAATCTAGAATCTCCTTGCCCATTACTTGAGTTACTGGTACGTGCCAATGTGTTCATCTCCTGTTTGGGTGAAGAGTTTACTGCCAGCCAAAACAGCCCCCGCGATCTTTACTTGCGTCTGATGAGAAGCTCTGCCAAGCGGAATTCTTGGCAAACAATGATAAACAGGCCCCGATCAAATGAGTGGCACGATCTTATACGCGGCCTACGAAGCGTAGAAGCCGATTGTCGCGGTCAGTTAGAGATACTGATCAATCGGCGTCAAGGAACCAGTCGCAAAATCACATTCATAGACACCGCCAGTGTTCTGGACCTTATCTCGGACATTAAAAAAGAGGGCTGGGATATTCCTTACCTAAACCTAAAAGAAGTTGCCAAAGTTGACAATAAGGCATGGAAGCCCGTTGCTATTGCCTACACCAAACTGCAATCAAATTTCGCCCCAGCCACTCAGGCCGAGAAACAACATATTCAAACCGTTTCCAACAAATTGCTAGATTTCCTCGCTGGAGCAACTCCAGATGAGGTATTCGAAGCTATCGAGAATCTACTCCAAAGCTTCCGCGACAACGCAATTACCATCTCAAAATCCCGCTTTGCTTTTGATGAGGCGCTTACCCACCGCAAGTTGTCTAACCGGCTAGAAAGCCTGCAAACCATACTAAACAGCAAAAGCACAGAATCCCTCGTTCTCTCTCTTTCTGGCGCAGGTGAACTATTGCAAGAAGCCAGTGCTTATGTTGCTTACTTTGAACGATTCGTAAAAGTAGCCAGTGAAAAGGAGACAAAATTAAGAGACCGCGTTGCTAGTTTGGGAAGTGAAAGTCAAGAAGATGATCTGTACCAACAAATGTTAGATGGATATGATGCGCTAGATCAGCTACTCGGCTCAATAAGTGCGGTTGAGGAGGAGACGCCTACATGATAGTTACCCTTGCCAACGACATTCAAGCACAAATCAGTCGTCGCAATGAACTTGAACAACGGCGCGACAACAGAAACAATATTGCAGATTCATATCAAAAGCTCAATGCAACCAGCAAGTTATTGCAAGAAACCATAATCAGTTTTCAACTTATTCAACCACGGCTTACGAATGACCAGATAGGCGAAGTTATGCGGCAGTTACAAAATATCCAAAAAAGGCTCAAAGAGTCTCGCGAAAAGTTTATAACTGAGTATCGCCAGGTCAAAAGTCTTAGCACAATAGAAAAACTGGTTCAAGATTTACAGAGCTTTCTGGAGCGCTCTTGGACAAGCTATGTGCTGGAACAAACGCAACCTCATTTCGATTTGCTAAATCTAGTCGAGCAATTGCCAGAGTTGACTGTACAAGGCAATACAATTGCTCCTCTACGACAAAGACTACAATCAGCATCAAGCCAATTACCGCATAGAGAATCCCACCTTACCCAATTCGACGCAGACTTAAAAACGTTACGAAGCAGTCTCGCAAATCTAAGTGGCTTGAACGCAGAAGTCACCGAATTTTTGCACCGAATACAAAAAGGCACCGCTTCCGTTGCTGATCTGACGGATGAGGTCTTAGCTTGGTGTAGAGAAAATGAGCGTGCTGGGGCGTTTAAGATAAGTTTCGGACAGGCCAGATAATGAATCATTCCGATTTCAACCATCTATGTAACGAAGTTCTCTCACTCATTGAGTTGGAAGAGGCAAAACTGCTCAATTGGGGCTTTGTCAACATCCATGTAGATTTACACCGCAACCTGTTGGACCTTCTTAACAAACTACCGGAAACGGCAGTTGTCCTATGGGGCAAAGCACAACAAGCCCATTACACTGAACAAGACATTATTGACAACCTAACTGAACGACGATTGTTGTTTGCCTTGCCGGACGGTTACCGGAGTCGCTTCGCCGAAACAGTGCGCCTCCTATTTTTACTCAGACAACGCTTTTCTAACGATGACTGGCAAGTTGCGCCACGGTTGGTCAGCGATTATAAGTTGAGATTACAACCGCGCCGCTATCCTCAACGCAATATCACCATTGAACAGCTTAGAAAAGCAGTAAAACCTCTTCGTCCCTCCCAATTATTCGAGAACAGCATTGTGACCTTGTTGCAAGGAACATCCAAACAGCCTTTGCAACTATCACAATTTCAGCTTGACGCAGTTGTTCAGCAAACCCGCAACTTGCAAGCAGATACTGATCAGGCATTGGTAATTGGCGCAGGTACAGGAGCTGGTAAAACCAAAGCGTTTTATCTTCCTGCGCTGGCTCATATTACCGAAAATATCCAGTCAGACCATGCTGCAACACAAGTGCTGGCTCTTTATCCCCGAACGGAGTTGCTCAAAGACCAATTGGCAGAAGCCTTTTCTGAAACGCGAAAGCTTGATAGTTTATTGAGCAAGGCAAACAAGCGACCAATTAGCATTGGCGCGTATTATGGTGACACACCCACAAAAGCCGCTGATTTTTCTGGCCAACACAAACCGAATGGATGGAAACAGACAGATGATTTACGGGGTTGGGTTTGTCCTTTTTTCACCTGCCCCAACGAGACGTGTAATCACGCAGAGACGATTTGGCTGCAACAAGACATTGAACGTGAAGTGGAAGCCAACAAGATGAATAAATTCGGTGAGTTTACGCGCCTGCAATGCAGCAAACAATGTGGCTTTGCAACAGATGCCAACGAGCTTATGCTCACCCGTGAGCAGATGGTAGAACGCCCACCTGATATTCTGTTTACCACAACGGAGATGCTCAACCGACGCTTGAGTCGTGCTTCTGAACACAGCCTGTTTGGAATCAATGCCAACAATCCACCGTGTCTCGTCTTATTAGATGAAATTCACACCTATGAGGGGATTAGCGGCGCTCAGGTTGCGTATTTGTTACGCCGCTGGCGGCAGGCAAGAGGGATTCATGGTACTCAGCAAAATCTCTGTTTAGTCGGCTTGTCAGCAACGTTGACGCAAGCGGAAACCTTTTTCGCCAAACTGGTTGGCTTGCCAGCAGGTAGTGTGCAATATATTGAGCCGCATGAAGACGACCTCATTATGGAGGGAATGGAATACAACATCGTCTTGCGAGGCGATCCGGTTTCTGGCACGAGCTTACTGTCAACATCGGTGCAAGCGGCAATGCTCTTAGGTCGCGCATTGGACAATGGGGATGACCCTGTTTCGCAAGGAGCCTTTGGCTCTAAAACATTCGCGTTCACGGATAAATTAGATGTCATCAACCGCTGGTATTACATTCAGCATGATGCAGAATACAATAAGAGATTAAGCCGCTGGCGGCAATCATCCGAAGCGCCCGACGATCAAAGAAGAGAGCGCATGGATTTGGGTCAGATATGGCTTATGTCTGAGCAAATTGGTCACGATTTGGATACCTCGCTCCGACTTGGCAGGACAACTTCTCAAGATCGAGGTTTTAACACGGACGCAGAACTAGTAATTGCCACAAGCACGCTAGAGGTAGGTTTTAATGATCCGGACGTCGGCGCGGTAATCCAACACAAAGTGCCACGTAGCATGGCCTCTTTCTTGCAACGGAAGGGGCGCGCCGGGCGTCAAAGAAACATGCGACCGTGGCTGGTACTGGTGGTTTCTGCTTACGGTCGTGACCGTTGGGCATTTCAACACGCCGAAGAGGTGTTTGATCCTCGTTTAGCAACCGTTCATTTACCGATAGAAAATTACTATGTTCAAAAAATTCAAGCAGCATTTACTCTATTAGACTGGTTGGCTCTTGTATTAAAAAAACAGGACATAAACGCCGATGTGTGGAAGTTACTAAGCAGTGATTCTTACAGTCGCTCCGATTGGTTCAGTGGTCAGCGAAAAGCAATGGCATCTGTCCTGCGCGACTTACTAAACGGTAAAAGGTTGACTGAATTTACCGCCTATCTGACGCAGGCGTTGGCGCTAGAACATGATGAAACGGCCGTTATCTCCATCCTCTGGGGCGAACCGCGCTCTCTACTTTATCACGTTATCCCTACCATCCTGCGCCAGTTGGAAACAGAGTGGCAAACCATCAACAAGAGGACTCCACAAAAATGGACCGATAACATTGCCGCCATGCCCCTGCCTGCCTTTGTGCCATCCGCTCTCTTCAACGATTTGAATGTCCCAGAGGTACAGATACTAATTCCCTCAGAGAGGTGGCAGAGTGATGAAATACGTGAAGAAATGATGGGATTAGCCCAAACGCTGGTAGAGTTCGCTCCCGGACGGGCAAACAAACGCTTTGCGCTCACACATCGTACCGACCTGGCTCACTGGTTGCAAATACCTGATGCTAATCCCGATACCTCCCATGAGCTAAACATCCATGCCCTCAACGCAGATTTCGATCCGATTCCCTTGCAAATTACGGTTTCCAATACGCCATATCTGGTATACCGTCCGCGATCATACCGCCTAGAAGCTGTGCCAGATAATGTGCGGACAACCAGTTACAGCCAGTTACAATGGTTATCCCATTTTCAGCCGCGATCAATCTCTAACAAGATCAGCCAAACTGGGCTAGTATCACAAAATCAACCTTTGACCATCTTCGCATTTAACTCTCGATGGCAACGCTTTTTTTATAAAGTTGAAGCTTTCACACAAGCTAATGGGGAGTGGGTGGATGTCACCCGTTTAGCGATAGGGGTTCAGGTAGATACGCGCTACAAAAACGGCTCTTCATCTCGTTACACGCTCAAGTTCAGTGATGGTCAAGGAAAACACGCGGCCATTGGGTTTAGTGTAGATGCCGATGCACTTAAATTCAGTTTTCATCCACTAGATGTTTCCATTTTGTTCGCGCATCCACATTGGGCGAGTCTTTACCAAAATCTGTCGCCCCACTATTTTCTACATCTATTACAACAGGATCGGCGGGTGAATGCCTTGAGTAGTTTTGAAATCGAGTGGCTGTGGCAGATTGAACTATCTATGTTAACGGCCGTTTCTATCTCCCGCTCCTGTTCTTTACCTGAAGCCGCGCAAGAAGTGCAGGAGAATCGCCTCGCTCTAGCCAATGATGCCCTTAACATCATCTTCCAAAGTCAGGCCACAATAGATGAGACGGGCGATTCAACCATGACCGGGAAATTGCATAAGCAATTACTGGAATATCAAACAAACCCTGATATTCAGTCCGCTTTATCTTCCACTGCGACTGTGCTGTGGCAACCCAATCAACAAGATTTAGCCGCATGGCTGTCTGGCTGTTATGCTTCCTCCTTGGGTGCGGTTTTGTTTACGGCCGTTACCCAATTCTTGCCCGATGTTGAACCCGATGATCTGCATATGGACATCGCCGATGGGTGCATCTGGATTTCCGAAGCCATCACGGGCGGAGTGGGGCTAATCTCTAAAATCGTTACCGAAATTACTCAACACCCACGCCAATTTGAGTTACAGTTATTGGACACGCTCACCCATTGCCATCGGAGCCAACTTGCCCAGCAATTACGCGCAGTCGTCCAGCTTATACAAGAACACAATCCCGAATTAGAATCTGTTTTTGCGCAAGTCCGTCAAGAGTCCGAACTATCCAGCCTAACAACGATGCAAAAGAGATTAACGCATATCTTGGACGCACACGGTATTCCACCCACACGCCAACTTTTTGTCGCCTTAAACAACAAAATCCTGCGATCGAATTCTGGCGCAGACACCGACAAGCTGATTGCGGATCTGGTACATCATTGGGAAGCCGAAGAGAGCCGCTTGGGAGTTGCCATAGACTTGCGCGTGATAGCTGTCGCGGGTTATCAAATCCCCACAATACAGGCACAAGTTCAACAAATACTCAAACGCATTGGCGGACACCAGACGCTCCAAGATGAAACCCAAGTTTTTAATTTACTGCAGTCATTGCTCTGGCTCAACTGTGTGGACAGTTGCCCCGGTTGCATCCAGACATGGAATCCGTATCAATCACAAACACGGCCGTCGCGCGATCTGCTTATGCTTTTACTGTCGCCTTACGGGCAAACTATCCAATACGGTGACGCCTACTGGGAAAGCCAACTACAAAAAGCATTAGCAGCAGCGTATCAAGCCGAACTCATCTGTACACAAGCAGAGTTAGCCGCATGTAAAACTACGCTTTTGCATATCCTGACACAGCCCATTGATATAGGCTTTCAAAGTTTTTACCCCGCTATCGAAAGCATGAGGCGCGACAAACAGCAATGGCGATTCCATCTAATAATCCGCGAATTGGTGGGGGAATAAATCAATGTCCAATCGCATGATTAAATCAACCACCCGCAAAAGTTCGGTACAGCTAACAGATTGCCTCAGCTCACTGTTCATGCTGGAATTGGCGCTACCCAGCCAACAGTTTTATTTATTCTCGCCATGGATAAGCGATGTTGCTCTGGTAGACAACCGCTTCGGTCAAGTCAGGTCAGTTGCGTCCAACCTCGAAGAACGTCAGCTACCTCTGTCTACACTGCTAAACACAATGGCTTCGCGGGGCACGGCCGTTTATATTGTTTGCCGCCCCTCTTATGAGCGAACTGAAACGTTTTTAAGAAAATTATCGGAGGACATTCAGATAAGACGAGTGAAAACGTTGCACGAAAAAGGATTGGTCGGTGATCATTTTTATCTGCGCGGCTCCATGAACTTCACCTACTCAGGCATCCACATCAATGATGAGCATGTTGAGCTAACCACAGACTCGGAACAGGTTGCTCGCGCTTTGTTGGAAGCGAGATACCGATGGGGAACTCTTGGATAATGACTACTATAACTTTTGCTAACCCTAACCAATACGCCTTCGCTCAAGAGTTTGTCCGCCCTCTTCTTAAACAGGGTATTCGTGTCATGTCCGATTCCCATCAACAGACACTCACAACAGACCATGCAGCCATCAACTTGCTGTTTCAACGGCTGGCAAAAACAAATGCCGCCATACTTCCTTATTTAGGAAATCAGTCAGACCAATGGTTGTTAGTAGGACAAGACCGTCGTGCCCTGGATGAGATGTTGGCGCGTGTTACAGCCTTTATTATTCCTTCTTACGCCGAATTTGGCGATGGTAACCGCGTTGCCCAACTTTCTCTCTTTGATCCGCAGAAGAACAAACTGAACCAACTAGGATCGCAACTTTATAGTTTTGGTTACTACAAGTGGGTGTCTCCCGTGAAGCACCGCGAAACAATTCTCGCCCGATTGTCACTGTGGCTTAAGTTGGAAGAAGCCGAACCGTCCCTTGAACTTCCTCCTCAGTACAGTTACCGCGACCTGCACCAATTGTTTTCACAAGCATTGAACGCTAAAAACTGGCCGACGGCCGAAAATGTTTTATCTGAGATGCGGCGGCTTAACCTGACAGCCGCCGAAAACCTGCAATTTTTGCATGTTCAATGGTTGGCTGAACAACAAAGATGGCAGGAAATTTGGGATGGGCCAGATTTTGCGATGCTTGCCCGGTTGAGAATGCCCCGCGCTGTGCGTTCGGCCATGCTGACAGCTTTCCATCATGTGAACTTGCTGGCTTTGGAACAGTCAGGGGAATGGGAAACGGCCGTTGCCATCTTTCAAGAGATGCAAGGGCGTTTAGGCGCATTACTAGTAGGGCGATTTGGCGTTACGGAAGCTCCCGTTCTGCGCGTTTTTGGTTATCAAGCACTGCTCAGTAATGACACTACCACATTAGAGAACCTCATCGTTGAAGCTTCAGATTCAGAGACAGTTCACTGTCTCAACCAATTAAAAAACCGGTTGGCTGCAATGGGCAATAAAACGAGCGTTGCCATCCAAGACCCCTTACAGCAGGCTGTCCTAGCATTGAAGGCAAATGATTATGATACCGTCTTTCAAACAATAAAAACGATTGACGATATAAATGCCCGCGTTTTGTTAGCTGTTGAAATAGCTTATCACAGCCGTGATGATTTGCTGATACAAGAAGCATGGACTATCTATCAGAGTCTTTCCCCAGAGCAAAAACAAGCGCTCATGGCTGACGGTCGTTATGTAGGCGTTTATCTCGATTTCTTACGAGAAAGCAACACAGACCAGCCCCAATCAATATGGGGCATAGAACTGGGGAAAGCGCGACAAACCGCTTGGAATGGGGTCTGCGAGGCTGAACATTACTTACGACGCCTCGTTGAAGAGCGCTATGCTCAAAAATTCGGCAATGACTGGATGCTACAAATTAAACCTGAAATGCGTGAAAAATGGGCGGAAGCTCAAGCCAAAGATGAAAAAACATTTGCCCGTTATGGGATGCCTAAATCCTCGCTACTTGATTACACGTATTTAGGAGATTTGGTCGGACTGATAAATAAACAATGGACTCTTTTTCAAGACGTTTTCGGCACAGGAAAAGCCGCGAAGCGTGAATTCACAAGAAAAATCGACGCAATTATTCGTGTCAGGAATCCGTTGGCACATAACCGGACTGTGCCAATGAACGAATTAAAACGCGCCGATGTCTATAGCGCTGATCTGCTAATAGAATTAGAGGCCGCTAACAAATAACGATTCTTACTCTTGCAAAGAAACTCGCAGGTTCGAATAAATCTGAGGCATCTCAGCTTTAAGTTCCCCCCATGTCTCTGTGGTAATCTCACTAAACGGCACCCCTCCTTCATTTTTTGCTAGTAGTTTCTGTAAAACTACCGTTGTATTCTGAGAGACGCTTCTTTCAGCTTCATTCTGAGGGTACCATTGTTGTACGATTTTTTGAACAACATTCAACACTTTGGGCAATGAAAAACGCCCTAAATGATAGTCTTTATCTATTTGAGTTGTGTTGATTTGACTGAGCGAGATTAACATCGACTCTGGCAAACGGTCATTTATCAAATGGCTGATTCTCGGCCCATCAAACACATTTTCTCGTAACCGAAAAAAGTCAGTGAAAAGATATTGAATAGCATCTAGAATTTTCCTATCTATTTGATACTTCCAAGCTGCACGGTGAGAACGGCCGTTTTCCATATCCACCCAAAACTTTTCAGTAAAACCCGGAGGGCGATATTCTACTGTATCATCAATAAACAATAAAAAAATGTAAAGCGACAACGCTAACAATTCTACAGTCATACCGAGTTGATCTGTTAACTCGCTCAATAACTTCTGACGATAACTTAGCGCAGCAAATTGCAATGGCATCAATTTAGCCTCTCCAGCAAGCTGTACACTGATTTCTTTTGCCTCGTCCCCTTTAGCCAAAGCATACCGATACAAATCAAACGCAAGCAAGCCTATTTCCCTCGTCACAATAATTCCATCTGCGTCGTCCACACCTTCAATGCAAATAGGAGGACGGATATTTAAATATGTTCCCTGCCAACGCAAAATCCCCTTTGGACGAGCAATATGATCTTGAAAAAACCAATTAGGCGGCTGAATAGCCCTCAACCAACGGGCAACCCCCTGTCGCAATCCTTTAAGCAACTGACGATTCACTGGTTTATTCAACAACCAATCATGAATAGCTTTTTTTCCCTCATCATCGACTATTTGAATAACAGACTCTCTTTGCCAATGAATTCCGACTAACGGCTCAATCGCAATCTTTCCATCATAATGCGGTAAATCAAAGGAACGCACTAACTCAGCGGGCAACATAATTTCTGCTACATCCCGATTATCTAGCAATGGGCCATACAGCTCGCAAAGGCACGCCAATCTTTTATCATCAACTCGCGCTACATATTCCGTTTGTGCAAACTCGACCAATACAGAAAGGATATCCTCTCCTTGGCTCACTCTCATAAGAATCTCATAAAGATAACGCACGAAATACCGCACTTTACCTTTACCATCTGGTAGTTTTCGGTAAATTCGTACCAACACTTCCCGATTAAATGGATCGAGCGGAGATAAAGCTAACTGCTCACCGTGATATTCCATTAAATAATATTTAGCAAACTCATGGCAATTCTGCTCTGTTAAAATGTATGAATCCTGCCCAATTTCATCAGAGAGCCATAGCTTTTCAACCCGATCATCAATTGTGTCTAAATATGCAATACGTTGTAAAAGCATACGCCCGCGTTGGCTATCTTCAAACGCAGATGGGGTTAATCCAACAACAACATCCCAATTACCCGTCTCTAATGTAAGTAAATAATCTAGAATGTCTGTAGCAAATATATTTAGCGATTGAACCAAATCATCTACTAATAATATTGGTCGAACTTCCTGATCTTGATTGAAAAACTCTGAAATTCGACGCATCGTACTACCCAAAGATATCCCCTCTAATAAATGGTCGCGGAAGGCAATGGTTAACTGGTGACGAAACTGCTCATATTCAAGCGGAACTTCTAATGCAGTTTCATTAACGATTACATCCCAAGCCTCTCGCCCAATTAAATCCACACTCGTTAATTCTTCACCATCTACTCTCAGAATATGGTCAACATAGGGCTGTAAAGCATTCAATAAACGATAAAAAAGTGCATTAATGATTTCATCCGAATCCAACAAATTTTCTAAAGCAAACAACAAAATTATTTTAGTCAATGTGCGTGATTTCTGACGGGCCGCTTGCCACTTTTGAATAGTTATCTCACTTAAAAAGCTATCCGGCAGTAAATGAAGAAAGCGATTAACAACACTTAAGGCATCAAGTTCATTTCGAGAAATACGAACCATAACATCCTTTCGTCGGGAGTTTTCATGTTTGATCCGCGTCTCTAGCCACTTCATCATCTCCGATTTTCCAGAACCGGGAGCGCCATACAAAACCCATAGTCGATTCCCCGGTCCCCTTGCAGAGCTATTCAGTATCTGTTGTAACAAAACGCCTTCGCCGACCAGTTTCTGTTCTTTATGAGTATTGTACCGACGCATAGTGATGGGATAATGCGTTCTTAGAAACACATCTTCTCCCAACAAATATCGTTGATCGGCAGTAAGGGCAAAAATTGCCAGTTTATCGTTCATGATTTTTCCCTGTGGCGCACAATATAACGAAAGCTCTTTTTCCCTAAATATGGTTTACTTGATGAATCCTGTCGTGTGTACAGTGTCAGTTCACCTTCAGTCATCAGGTGCAAAAGGGGTTGTTGCACCGCCTCTGCAATATCCCCGGTCATTGCTTGAAATGGAAGATAGTTAACAAAATGCTCCTCAAGGAAAATTTGTATAAAACCTTGCTCGTTGCTCCAAGTATCAAAAATATTCAGCAAAAGCTCCGGCGAATAAACGCATTGGAAACCGTGTCCAATCCGACACCCTAAACCTAAGTAACCCATCACTCGTTTCCAAGAACGGATTTTTTCTTGACTAATACCGCCCATTTGCGTTACAAGGCGCAATTTGTTTACCTCTGCATGCAAGTTAGCTACATAAGATCGGTTTGGCTTTATAAATAGTTGATCTAAGATAAAAAAATAAAGTGTGTCAATTTCATGAAAAGGTTCTATTGCACCACAGGACAAAGCTTGAAGTTGTTGCAACACAATCAAACCAAACGGCTTCATATGATTAGAAAACACGGCATGAAACTGGCTAGACCCTTTAATCAAACCTGTAGCAACCAGAAACGATAGTGCATCATCAACGTTTTGAGTAGAAGTTACTTTATCGCTTTGATAAATTGGTAACACACATCGATATATATTTTTGCGTGATATGGCACTTTTTTTTTGAATAATACAATTATAAATTACAGCAAGCTCAGGACCATACACAGGGCGAAACAGCATGGAAAACCTCCGTCCACCTTCAATAGTTGACGTAAATGAGTGGTTATGCTAGTTTACACAGCCTTGATAATGTTCGCAATGGAGAACAAGGGGTTGTATGGATTTTTTCGTTAGTTGGTATCCGGGGGATCCATTTTACCCATCATATGATGATGATTGTTCACTGTTAGTAAGCATCACATCTGTGGCACGAGATTGGACAATAAATCAATTTCCCCGATTCCCGAAAAGGCTACTTATTGACAGTGGCGGTTATCGCTTCGCCATGGCTCCACACGAGGCACTATCTCCCGCACAAGTATTACGAAGACAGCTAACAATTCTGAATGACGCGCCTATCCCTACCATTATTTGCGCTCGTGATTATCCAATTTTAGATAAATCACTAAGTTCAAAACAAAAAGATCAAAGAATTACCCAGACAATTGCTTTTGCATACGAATTAAAAAATCTTTTAGAACAAACCTCTATCTCTGATTTCATTACACCTATGGCTATCGTTCAGGGGGACGATCTTGACGCTCTTGCTTACTGCGCCCAAGAGTTACAAGCTATTGGCTTCCCTTTATATGGATTAGGATCCCTCGCTGAGTTAAGGCACCAAAACTTGATTATGGAACGTGTTCAAGTCGTTGCTGATATAGTCACGCCAGAAAAGCTACATATCTTCGGAATCAGCGGGATAAAAACAGTCCACGCCTTACAAAAGATGGGTATTCACTCCATTGATTCATCCCGCCCTGCAAAAGCGGCCGCTTATAACGAAATTCTATACAGTAACCCATATCGCCGATTCGGCATTTTGGAACCCGAGAATGTGCCTATGAGAGGGCGTATCCCACAACATAAGCGGCTTAAAACACCGTTGCCTTGTGATTGTCCCGCCTGCCACAACGATCCAGAACAAATTATCATTGTAGGAAAACGTGCTAATATACGTAGTCGCGCATTGCACAATTATTACCATTTGAAGCGCGTTTTTACAGAGAGTTAGAATACCCTTTATTTCGTAAGCGGAGCAAAGACAAATCATTGCAAATGCTCTGGCAAACAGGAGAGAATGACGTATGGTTGATTCAGTTGCCATTGTAAGCGGAGGCATGGACAGTGTTACTTTATTACATCATTTGATTAAGGTCGAAAAGCGGAAACCGGCTGTCATTACATTTATATACGGCCAAAAACACGATAAGGAAGTGGAATTTGCTAAGGTGCATACTGCTTTGCTAGGATGCGACACACACCTCATCTTGAACTTAGCTTCGTTACACCCACTATTTACGTCGTCATCGTTAGTTTCTAGTGAGATCAAAATACCCAGCATTGATATGGTTCAGGGAAATCCTCAACCCTCAACTTATGTCCCAAATCGAAATATGATTTTCCTAGCTCTGGCAGCCGCTTATGCTGAAAGTCATGATGTTACAGAGGTGTTCTATGGAGCGCAAAAGCACGACATGTATGGCTATTGGGATACAACACCGCAGTTTCTACAACAATTAAATCAAGTTTATCTGTTGAACCGAAAAACGCCGATTGAAATCAAAGCTCCATTTGTAACTTATTCAAAAAAAGATATTCTACGCGCAGGATTAGACATGGATGTGGACTACAGTCAAACTTGGTCTTGTTATGAAGGCCATGAACAAGCCTGTGGTCTCTGCCCGACTTGCGCCGAGCGACTTGGCGCATTTATGGAAGTTGGCATCTCAGATCCAATTCCATATGAAGCACAATCTGAGTTCTAATCACCAAACATTTTTGAGAGGATAATATGGTTTACGTTATTTTGTATTTGATTGCAATTGTCTTAGCTAATTTGAGCGTAGCTGCTTTTGGCCCCAGTGTAATAATTATAAATGCATTTCTATTCATTGGATTAGATTTAACAGCACGAGATCAACTCCATGAAGCATGGCGGGGTAATCGCTTACTGCCTCGAATGACAATCCTCATTGCTTCAGGCTCTATTTTATCTTGGTTGTTAAATCGGAATGCGGGTTCTGTTGCTTTGGCTTCTTTTATTGCTTTTGCAGCCGCAGCTACAGTAGATGCAATCGTCTATCATCTAATGGGAAAATATCCCCGATGGCTACGAATCAATGGTAGCAATATCCCCAGTGCGCTCGTAGATTCTATCATATTCCCAACACTCGCTTTTGGAAGTTTCCTTTGGCCCATTGTATTAGGTCAATTTGCGGCCAAAACATTAGGTGGATTTGTGTGGTCTTTAATATTTCGCTGGATTGATCGGCGCGAAACAGTCCACGCAAAACAAACAATCTCTTAAGAAAATCAGGCTCGAAGATGGTTTGCCTTCGAGCCTGACACATAACTATTTCAAAATCTCTAGTGTTTCATTACAACAACTACGCATTTGAACCACTAATCATTATCTTTAACCAGTAATTGTTTAGCTTTCTCAACTATTCCTCTACATCCATTTCTACTGGATACACTACAGTCCCTTCTTTTGTAGCAATGATGTCATCCAACACACCAATCTCCCGCAACGACTCAATCATTTCATGCGCCACAGAAGATTGCCCAATGCCCAACTGAGATTGATCTATTTCTCCCTTGCGGCCTGAGAGCCAAACGGCCGTATCCCCACCACCATCCTCCTTCCCATACACACTAGCCAACGCCCCCAACAAAATCGCACCGTGCCGTTTCGGGGGAAAGTGCGCCAGATAATCTTCAGCTGCGACTTTGGCGTGTTCTAACACATTGGCGTGCTGGCCTTTCTTTCCCATCCGTAAAGCAGCCGTATACGCCTGATTCAACCCCGCACCCAACTTCACCGCCTCCGGATCGGCCGCATCCAATACCGCCTGCGGCGGCCGTGCCTGCGTCGCCAACTCATCCCGCTTTTCCTGCATCGCCTGAATGTGCGCCTTTACGCCCACTTCCAACTTGTCCAGCCAATGCGCGTCTTGCCCGGCCATACCGCTAGCACGGGGCAGGGGAGGATGATTTTCCTTATCCGACCAATCTACGCTCAACCGTTGGTAGAGGATGGATGGTATGGGGATTTTGCTTTCCAGAATTTCCCGTGAGTTCGCATAGTTCCACGACACGACTTCGCTCAAATCTGCGCCGGTTTTCACAGCGCTGTCGATGATGTCTTCCAGTGGGGCAGGGGGATTGGCAGGGAGACGGCCGTACAAAGCCTTATTCAACATCAACGCATTACAATACATCCCCAACGCTCCCTGGTTAGCGATGGCTTGGGAAACGGCCGTTCCCATCACCTCCACACTATACGCCTCCCCAGCGCCCACACTTCCAGCAGACTCCGGGTCAACCAAGCCCAAATACTCTGTCTCAGTGAAATCAATACGTGGCGGCAACTGGCGGCTATCCGCAAGGGGATATGAAACAATACCCCCTTTAGCTATCGCCCATGGCAAACTTTGAGAAACGGCAGTTGGCTTCAAGACCACATACTCTCCCACCTGATTGGGACTGCGCCAGGCCAAAACCTTCTGCTCTCCATCATGATCGGTGAACGGGTGCAGCCACAAAGCGTCATCATGATCAGCCCCGCCTAAAATTCCAGCAATGCCCTCACCTTTGGGCGAATCCGGCAACGCCAGCCAATCTTCATCGTTGACCCATGCCGTCCCCCGCTTGTCGTCAATGTGGATGTGCCCTCTGGGAATGTCCAGCCCCTTGATGCCCGCTCGCTTGCCCACTGCTTCCGGCATAACGTAGTGACGTCCGCCGGGGATGGGCAACCTCATCTTTTCCAACATGGAGTGATTTAACCGCTTCAAATGTTGATTCATCAAGCTTTTGACGTGACTGCGAAACCACATCGGATGACCGCCACTGGCGAGATATTCACGCAACGGCCAGCTTTGCACTTCTTCCAACGTCGTATGCCTGTCAATCCGCGCCATCGCTTCGCCAACTGTGCCGTTTTCTACAGATTGGGTGAACAGATCACCTTCATCTCGCAACCAGTCCAGTAGACGTTCCTCTTTGAAAAATGGATGCAGGTTGATGAGGCTCTGGATGTCTAAACGCATATCGTTGTAGCCGTGAACAAAGCTAAGGCCAACAAAGGTACGGTCGTTATCCAGCCGTACTTCTCTCTTGGTGTCTTGGGGCAGGAGGAAGTCTACGGAACGGCCGTTTTCATCCCACAAATTATCGGCAACAATGGCGTGACCTTTATCTTGCCCCTTCGGTGTCATCACCGTGAATTCTACCCGCTGGGCATAGCGTAGTTCTGCTTCCAACCGTTCGCGCTTTGCGGGAGACAAATCATCAGACAAAACCATCTTCTTCAACATCTTGCGGGAGATCAACCCCGCACCGTCCCACACTTTAGCTTCCTCCGGGGATTGCTCCATGTAAGCCACACGCACGTCATCGGGATTGAAGAAGTTGCTGACAAAATGGGGACGCATCACCCGACTAATACGTTTGGAGAGAACAAAGCCACCTTTGTGCAAATCCAGCTTCAGTCCGGTATCTGCCAGAAATTGCTCGGTTGTCATGCCGTCCACGTACAGGTCGCTAACATGACTGCCATTGACCCAGCGTAGGGTAGGGGAGTCCAAGCCAAAGGTGTGCGATGGAAGCGGTTCGGCCGTTTCGTCTACGGGTCGAGTTAGAATGCGCCACGCCCGTTTGGTCTGCTCAAGAAAAGGAAAAGTCGCCCCGCCTTGCTTGTCGTCGAAACTGGTTACGTTGTAGGGCAGTTCTTCCAGCACATCTGGGGGCAAATATCCCATGCTGGCACTGCTTGCGCCGCGTCCACCCATCAGCCGCTCCCTCCCACGCCATTAAGCTGCTTCGCTTTGCGCCGGATGGTGGTGACATGCACGCCCAATTGCTCGGCCGCATCTTTGGCGGTAAGCAGCTGCGCATTAAACAGAGCCAGCGTCTGCATCTCCAGATTGAGATTCCCCCAAGCCTTGCCAACGGCTTGCAATTCGTCCAACTTCTCTTGCCTCTGGTCAGCTTGGGACTGCACCCGTTCAAGTTGGCTTTGCATCTCACTCGCTTGTGCGTGCGCTGCTTCTGCTTGCGTCTGCAACTCATTTGCCCGCCGCTGCTCCGCTTCCGCTTTCTGCTGCATCTGGTTTGCTCGCGCTTGCTCTGACTCTGCTTCTTGTTGCATCGCTTCTGCTTGCTGTTGCGCTTCTGTGATGAGCGTTTGCCAATCGGTGACGGTCTCTTGCTCTTGCCACTCATGATGCCACGCCATGATTGCTAACCCTACCGGCACGATGCTGGCAAAGAGGATGACCTGCCACCAGACCAACGTGCCGCTTTCGCCCGGCTGGCTGTAAAACATCCATTGCAGGCCGAAGGCAAGCAAGGTGGTGAATACGGCCGTTACCTTCCACAGCCCATCACGAGATTTCACCGCTCGCTGCACGGTGCGAAAGTGCATCAAGTCCAAAAAAAGAGCAATGGGGACGGCCACCAACACCGGGTCATGACTACGAAGAGCTTGATAATAATGATACGCGCTAATGAGGACTACTAGCGGAACCAAGTTTGCTGTGTGTAGAAAATCAGCTAATTTTTGCCACAGATTTTTCATTTCGTTCGAGTTTTTCTCCTTGAGACAGCTACGGCCGTTCCGTTCTTTCGCGCCGCCTGAATGCTCATCCAGCGGGTAGGATAGGCGATGATTTCGACCAGTTCGTGGCAGACAACAGGCAAACGGCCGTATGCCAACACCACCATCGGCTCCAACCATTGCACCATCTCCATAAACCCATCCACAAATAGTTGGTATTCCAGTGGGGATTTGAGATTGACACCCACCGACGACACCGCCACCACACTCCGACGCGGCACGCCCAAAAAGCAGAAATCGTAGGAAACGGCCGTACTCCAACTAATCGTCGGAATCACTGTAAAACCCTGTTCCTGCCAAAAACGGCCGCACCAACGGTTGCGATACGTATTCCACAACTGCAACATCAACGGCCAATCCCGATAGAGGGAAAAGTCCGGCGTCAACACGGTTTGGTAGGGAGACAATGCTGATAATGCCTGGCGCGGACGGTTCCATACCTTCTCGAAGCGGTAATCGTCGAGAAAGAAATGCACCGCGCCGTCATCCAGCGGTTCGTTGATACGAATGCGCTGGCGGTAGGGAACGAGCCATGCCGGAATGCGCTCGATGGATGTGTGCTGCAAGTCGGGAATGCCGTAAGCGTTGCTAGATGGAAACAACTGTCCGGCGTGCAAGGCGTCGAAGTTGCCCGGCTGGCTCTGCCAACGATGGGAGGTTCGCGTCGTCATCGTTTTCTCCCTCAAACCATCAGCTTCGTCCGGCTGGGCGGCTTGCGATTGGTTTTGATAGCCTCTTCCAGCTTTGGCTTGGCTTCAGTTGGTTTGGTGGGCGCATCGTCTTCTGACTTTACGGCCGTTTCCGGTTGCGTTTCCGACTGCGTTTCCAGTTTCTCATCTGGCTGTGGTTTTGGCCGTTTCTTCTGAGCAACGGGCTGTTTAACTCCCGAATCCTCTGGCGGAGCGTTGGTCAACTTCTGCCAATCGGTATACTGGCGCGGCAGGTAGATGGGTGACGGCAAATGCAGACCGTTTGGCGGGGGCAACTGGTCGAAGAGATGGATGGAGTTCAGCCGTTGTCCCAAGAATACATACCGTTGGTCGGATAGCATCGTTGCCAGAACCTGCCCTTTGGGCAAGGCCATCATCTCATTGGGCGACAACGCCGCCCCCTCACGCCATGACCATGACGCGCCCTGATTGTTCGTCATCTGGGTTTGCGCCTTGCCTTCTTTATCCTTCTGCTGGCGGGCGCTGCGCGAGGCGGATTGCATCGGGCTGGCCTTAAGCGTCGTGCCGTACATCTCGGACATGAACCGCGCCGTTTCCATCTCCGCCGCCGGATACCAAAGCTGGTGGTCGCAGTTGGAAAGAATGGCGCGGGTGTCGTCACGGCCGTACAGCGAATGCAGTTGGCCGACAGATTGGACGTACAACAACATGGTAATGCCATAGCCGCCGCAAGTGGAGAGATAATCGGCGATGTTGCGCAGGCCGACGGCGGGCAATTCGTCAATGGCAACAAGCATCTTTCGTTTTTGATTTTGCTGCATCTGGTAACGGATGATGGCGGCGATAGTAGCGGCGACAACGCCGCCGACGGCGCGCAAATCATTGAGGCTGTAATTGATGTAAATCGTCCCCTTCTGCCGCGCCCAATCTGGCGGCACAATCAGGCTGCGGCGATTTAGATTAGGCGGGGCGACGGTGTCGATATGTTTTTGGTAGGGAGCCAGACGGGTGGTGAAGTTCCCCAACGCCGAAGTGACAAATCTATCATCCTGATACGCATCGGGCGCGGCGCCGTTGGTGAAGATGTCCACATGCCGCCGCGCCGCCTCGACAGTACGCAAAGCGGTCAACGCTTCGATGGGGTTGCTCTCGGCCAAATCGAGCAAGAGGCGGATGGGATTGAGCCGTTTGGCTTGGGCGTAGAGGCCGACGGCCGTAAACAGCGACAACGCCTTCTCAGCAAAGATGGGTTCGGAACTGGCCCACGGCCGCAGCAGATGGTAATGCAGTTCCATCGCCTCATCCCGGTCGCGCAGATGGCGATAGTAGGCGGACAAGTGTACCTGATGGCCGGGGATGCGGTAGACCGGCCCCAGCTTACGCCGCAAAGTGGCCGTGCGTTCAAACTGCTCCGATTTGGGGTCAATGATGAGCGCCGGGCCGGGATAATGACGCAAGGTATCGGTTAAATGCAGCCCCTTGCCGGCGCGAGTCGGAGCGACAACCATGACATGCCCTTCGGCGCGGTCGTAATCGAGGCCGATGAGGATTTTGTCAGTTTGCCCCCGTTTAGCGCCGCTTTTCCCATCGTCAATTTCAGTTAATGGGATGCCTTTTGTGATCGCCAGCTTTTCCTTGATGTCGTCTGTTAGCACCCGCCCCTGAGAACGGGATGCTTTTTCCAACATTTTCTGGATGCCATAAAGCGGGTTGGGGGGCTGGCTGAGGATGTAGAAGAAGAGGCCGATGAGGCCGGGAACGAGTAACGCCAACGGCAGCCAGAGCAGATTGGGTTTGTCCGCCGTCTCCTGAATGATTCCGGCCGCTTTCATGATGCGCCAGAGGAAGGAAAAGCCGCCCATTCCCAGCGACATGAGCAGGCGGAACAACCCCTCGACGCGAGCCAATCCAGCCACAGTTGAGGGCGCATGAATCGCTCCGGCCAGCCAAATGGCGGAAAAGACGCCCAAGATGATGCGCTGTCGTTTTTTGCGTGCCGGAGGCAGATTTTGCTGCCACTGTTTGAAATAAGTCCCGATGGTGACTGGGGATGTATTATTCAAATCCATAAGACGCCCCCCTGTTCTTTGCCAATTGGGATGCGGTTGCGCCGTCGGCAGCCAGTTCTATTTCTTGTCGCGCCGCACAGTCTCCCAATCTTGCTTTGAGCGCAGCCGAAGCGGCTTGTTGTTCCAATCGCGCCAGTTCAGCTCGGACATCGGTTTGCCATGACAAAAAGGTTTCTTTGTCCAGCCGTTTGTCGCGGAAGAAGAGAACGTGGGCATGGCTATATTGGGTGTCTCGATGGGCCATCAAGCGCCAATCGGCTATCTCGCTCCCTTGCCCCATCGCCCGGCCAAATTGTTCTGGCGTCAACTCCCCTTGCGGCACGGAGAGGATGGCTTCGAAGGTGTAGCGATGGCCTAACGCTTCTTGTTTGGCCCACTTCATCACCTCGTCGTGGGATTGGATACGGCCGTCTGGCCCCAGCCATTCGCCCCGTTGACGCCCCGCTTGCTGCGCTTCTTTATTGATAACGTTCCGTTGGTTGCCAAAGGCGAAGTAAAGCGCGGCGCGTTTGGCGGGCGTACTGGTGCGCCGTCCGGTGGGCGTGCGGTTTTCGTGCATCCGCACACCGATGAAGGGCAGGGGGAGGTTATTCTTCTTCGTCTGCGACATCAGACACCTCCTCGGATAAGATGGCAATCAGTTCGCGCAACGGTTCCCGCAGACGGACAATGGCATGATCATGCGCTTCGATGCCAATCTCGTCTCGTATTTCCCGTACCGAAGCATCTGGCTGAACATGCGGCTCAGGGCTGACCTGCATGTTGGCAATAAAGTTTTTGGGGTCGCGCTGGGCTTCGCGCCAAACGGCTTGCAAGAGCAGGAGATCGCTTTTGTAATTGGCCTCTTCGGAAGCGATGGCGGCATAGGTCAACAACTTGGCAAACCGATTGAACTGCTTGTTGAACACGCGCTCAATCGTGGCGGCCGTCATCCGGGGCAAGCTTTCGGCCGTCGCGTTGCCCAATCCCATCAAGGCCAGCGTTTCCGTGGCTACGCTAAAGTTCAGTTTATGCCGGTCGGCATACGCCTGAACGGCCTCAATCGCGGGGAGAGTCAAAGAGATATGTTTTCTTTGGGTCTTGCCGTAACGTTTCTCACGGCTTTCATGAATAGGTATATCAATCAAGGGGAGCCTCCTTTGGCATCCATAGGGAGGCGGCATGATCCGATATGGCGTTGTCGGCTGGGGGAAGAAAGGAACAAAAAAACGGCGATACGCAATAACGTAACCCAAAGGTCACGCCTACAGATGCGCCGTCGCCGTCGGCTTTGCTTCTCAGTTGTGGGGAAACGAATCATGCAGCCTCATCAGCGCATTATTCGTTCAGTGCAAATCTGGCTGAATTATAGTCATGCGGGGTGCGATGTCAACCCAAAGATTGTGTGCATAATCCCCCCCAAAGATTATGTGCCTATCTTGACTATGGAAAAGTAACGGCCGTTACCCCCGTGTGTATAATCTCCCCAGACGCATAATCTTTACTCGCTCCAGAGAACGACAACAACAACGTTGAATCTGGATAAAAAGCAATAGCTTCACAAAGTTTTACGTCCGAGCAAAATTTACGTCCCTATGTTCTTAACCAGATTTGACACTGTTGATCAACGCTAAAAATGCCCAGTTGAGACGTATAATTTTCAGCCCATTTCCCGCATCCCTAACCGCATAAACAGTATGTCCAAAGCTGGACATAGGTCAATCGTATATCCGCCTCCAATCGTATATCCTATGTACTAAACCCAAAAATCGCGTTGTTTTTTCGACTGTTAATGACCACCCTTTATATACAATTGGCTTCAATTTTTGGCCTTGCCAAACATAGGGCGGAGGGCGGGTGAAGCATCCCGAAGTTGCCATCGTTAGCTGGCGCTTCGGGGCGGGCTTGTCCGCCAATGGGGTGGGCGGGTGGGAAATACGCGGCCAACCAGCCCCTTTCTGTATCACCAGAATCTTGTGCCAAAGAGGGAGCCTCACCCTACCGGAATGCAGCCCCCCCTAAATGATGACTAATACGGTTCGCGCTCTTTGCCATACGGACGGCCGTTGTACGATTTCGTCACACGCCGCACATGCGGGCTACGTCGCGGCCAAAACAAGATTGCCAAAATGATTAGTCCAGAGCAGATGATGACAGTTTCAATCATAAGAAATGTTCTCCAAAATTAGACCAAAACAGGGGAAGGTTAATCCCCAAGCATCTGGTCAATTTGCGATGCTCGCATACAAGCGGCAACGACCAGAACAGCAGATAAAACAATTAGGAGCAAGCCCAGTAACCACAGCATGAGATACCTCCAAAAAAGTGTCGTGTTGAACGTGGCTCAAACAAAAAAGAGCAGCCACTCCAATGAGTGACTGCTCAAGATGACAATTTGATTCTTAACTTTTTAGAAGGGAATATCCGAATCCGTTTCGTAAGCCGGTTCAGCTTCGTGGCTACCGTTCCCATTTCCATTCCCGTTACTGCCCAAGAACTGCACGCGAGAAGCAACGAGTTCAAACGACGCACCCATCGTACCATCTTGACGGGTGAACAGGCGCGGGCCGCCGGTGTTCGGGTCAGGGCTGATGCGCCCTTCAACCAAAACTTGACGACCTTTCTGCAAGTATTGGTTGGCGGCCTCGGCTTGACGACCCCACACAGAAACGCGGAACCACGTTACTTCTTCCCGCGTTTCGCCCGTTGCTTTATCCGTCCACCGGCGATTACAAGCAACATTCAAATTGGTCACGGCTTGGCCGCTCTCCAAGTACCGCATTTCCGGGTCGCGTCCCAAATTACCTACGATTGTTACACTTTGATATGACATAGCTTTCTCCTTAAACTAAGATTTGGTTGACAAACATTTCACAACATTCAGCGCGTTAGTGCTTTGTTTCACGTTCACAGCGACGACAGAACAAGCCATCGTCGCTATGGCGTTAAAAATTCATCTCATCCGGCGCGATAGCGCCCACGCCGTTCCCGGCCAGCCTCTTTGGCCTTTGTCAGAGCCTTGTCCGATTGGGAAATAAAAAGACGGCCGTTACCCTTCTGAGGGTAACGGCCGTCTTGCTGATAAATCTGTTTCTTTACGCCGCTGCATTTTCCAAAATTGCGATCACGTTCCCGTCAACGGCCGTTGCCCAAGCAATACGCCATTGGTCATAACGAACCGCGTGCAATTCATGGTCTTTCTGCACATACCCAAACAAATTGCCGTGCGGCGTGCGGGTGACGACGCGGTTATTGTCGGTCACTTCGGTGGTGAGCATCATGCCCTGAAACTTGTCCTGCACGTAGTCGGCGATGCGGGCTTTGGCTTGTTCTCGTTGGGCTGGCGGCACTTCGCTCATGCGGCTGTATTGACGATTGCCAGTAGCATTGAGCAGATTCATCCATACGCCATTCAATCTAACCGGCACGCCAGCGCACTTGGGACAATCTGCCTCGCGGTAATACAGCAGCGTGCCTGCCGTTTCCGTCCACACCGGTTCGCCTAGCAGACCAATCTGGCGCAACGCTTCCAACATGGATTGGGCAATGCCGGATTCACGGCCACCGGCATCACGTTTCTCACCCAACTGCCAGATGAGCGCGTCCCGCACTGGCTCACCGTTCTGAGAACCTTGCGCGTACAGATAAGCGGCGGCGCCGATGAGGACGTTGTGACGCTTATCGGCCGGCCACTGGCTGAGGAACGCTTCGCTGGCGGCGCGGGCGGCATCGTATTCTGCATCGCCTACTTCATTGCTGACGTTGATGGCTTGCCGGATGACGCGGCTGTATGCTTGACGCAGTTCTTTGCCAGTGGGCATCCAGTCACGGCCGTGTTCAAACAGTTCCAATGGCGGGCACGCTTCGGTCGCCAACGCTTCTACGTCGGCCCAGTATTGCGCCTTGTGCATCTCCATCGCACCAGCCAGCGTGTCCAACCAATGCGTTTCAGCGACAACGGCTTGAGAGTGCAACCATTCCGGCAACCGGTTCAACAACGCTTCAGGCATAGCCCGGTTGGCGTTCTTTTGCCCATGTTTGACCATGCGGGTTAATGCCATCTGGTTCCACGCTTTCACCGGGGATAAATCCAGTCCGGTTTTGACACTGCCATCTATGACGTCTTCTAAAGTGGCTGGTAGTTTTTCGGGGAGACGGCCGTAAATCGCCTTGCACAGCATGAGGACATTGCAATAACTGCCCAACTGACCTTGATTGGCGGCGGCGCGATGAATGGTTGACGACATAGCGGCGATGGAGTAAGATGTTTCCACAGTTGAGTCGCTTGCTTCCGTTAATTGGCCGTACTGATAGTTGGCGCTATCAATCCGGTTCGGGAGCAGGCGGCTTTGCATTTTGGGGTAGGATAGTGAGCCACCGGGGATATCCCATTCGATAGTGTGGCTGTTGGCGGTCGGTTCCAGGACGACGTACTCGCCCAGTTGGTTGGGACTACGCCAAATGAGGATTTTGTGTTTACGGTCGTCACTCATATCGGCAAATGGGAACACCCACAAAGCATCGTCCCCATCACAACCACCCAGCACGTTTACAATGTAATTGAGCCAGTCGCTGTCGTTTACCCAAGCTGTGGCGCAATCCGGGTCAAGTTCGATTTGGCCTTCAGGCACGTTTCGATTGCCGACGGCCGCAGGAAAGATGTAATAGCGGCCGCCCGGAGCTGGCGTGCGGAATTTACCAGCGCGACTGCCCAACCGATTGAGATGTTGTTTGGCAACGGCTTTAACCATCCCGGCAAACCACATCAGGCTACCGCCGCTGGCGATGTATTCGCCGACGTGCCAATCTGCCAAACTGTTTATGTCCGCAACGAAATCGGCATCGTACAGGCGATCAAGGATGGCTTCTAAACGACCGTTTCCAATCCCCTCCATGAACAACGCGCTTTCCATCCCCGCCCAGGCCAGCAGATGCTCCGGCTGGAAGAAGGGATGCAGGTTGATGAGGCTCTGGATGTCCAGACACATCTGGTCTTCGCAGTGGATAGGTTGGAGACCGATGAAGATACGGCCGTCTACCAAAGCCAGTTCTTGTTTCGCGCTGTTGGCCGGGAACATGAAATCCACTGCCAAATCATCTACGACCAGCACATGCCCCTTGTCTTGGCCGCCGGTGTGCAGCGTCGTCACTTCAAAACGATTGGTATGCAGCAGTTCGCGGCGATGGCGTTCATCCAGTTCCAAAGAATCTGCCAAACGTTGCACAAAGCTCCGGCTAACTTGGCCGCTACCATCCCATAGGTTCCCATCCAAGTCATCGTTATAATCTATCGTCACCTCGTTTGCGTTGAAAAAATCCCAGTAACGATACGGCCGCATCACACGAGAAAGCCGCTTGCTCAAGACGTAACCGCCTTTGTTCATGGAGAATTGCAAGCCGGCACGGTTCAAGAATTCAGTCATATTCATGTCGGGTACTTGTAAGTCCAATACTTTGTCGTCTTTGACCCAGCGTAGGGTGGGGGGATCCGCTTGGAAAATTTTGTTCACCTCTTCTTCGTTGCCAAACGGCCGTGAGATAATCTGCCACTGCAATTCATCCGGTAAAAATGGGTACGCTAAACCGCCACGATTGTCATCAAAACGTAAAGTAGTCATCATCTGTCTCCTATTAAATTGGTGTTAAATGGGTTTGAATGGGTAAATAAAAAGGGGTATACGCATGTATGCGCCGCTCCCCAGAAGAAGTTAGAAAGGGAAATAATCGTCGTCATCAGGAGGGCAAGCTTGACCGTAGACCACTTTAGGCACTGGCGGCCACCAACGGGCATAGAATCCCGGCTGGCGAATTTCATCTTCGCCCAGACAAATGACGTATCCCAGATGCAGTTTGCCCCAGAGGATGCGCCGTTCGCGCCAAACGGGCAGGGGAATGCGGACGGTGATAAACGCATCGTCATGCTCAAGAACGAAGCAATGGTTCACTTCCAAATGCAAGAAGCCTATTCGGGCGGCATACGCATTTTCGCAAGAGCCATGATGTGCGCTGTGGTCGCGTGCCCAACGGCTGGAAATGAGACGGGAAATTGAATCGAATAGATATTGTGCCAACATGAAAATGTTCTCCTTTTGGGGTTGAATGGGGGGATTAGAAATGCAAAACGGCCGTTACCTGTGCAGATAACGGCCGTAAAAACTGACTTTTCGATTGATAGATTAAGCGGCTACCTGCTTGTGCAACCACGCCGCCGCCGCTTTGACGACATCGCCATGACAGGGGCCGGGTATACACCAGCAAACCAATGTTGTGTTTTCGTTGATGGATTTGAGGGCGTTGATAACGGCCGTATCGCCAGATTGAATACGCTCCCACAACCAATGACGGTAATGGGGCAATGTCTTGCCGCGACCGCCGAAATCTTTGACCTTGAACGGATTCGCCAGTGGGGATTGCTCCAATCCGGCATAGTTGTTAGTCCGGCCGATGTAGACCCAATGGTCGCCGAACGCTTGGTTCAATGCCGGGATAGAACCGTACTGCTTGAAGTTGATTATATTGCACACAAAAGACCTCCTTGAGTCGTGAATAGGGTAGGTAAACAAAAAAAGGGCTGACTGCAAGCACGATGCCTGCAATCAGCCCATTCTCGCCCCGCCCACGACCGAAGGTCGTCATGAGTTGGCAATAAAGCTACCTGCTCTATTCGCGGGATTCACTTCGCATAGTAGTGCGAATTGGTTTTTTCACACTGGAAAAACGGCCGTTTATGTAGGCTAGTCTCATTATTTACCGATTCAGTTCCAATACAACCATCCGGATACTTACCTATCTCGGCTTCTCGCAATTTACGAGGAACTATCCAAAATCATCGCAACACTTTGAAGAGGTTACACTTTCGGCAAATTGCCGAAAATACCACAAGGAATATTTTAAGTGTCCTTTCCACATATTCCCATCATACATCGAGACATTTCATGTGATTTGATGTTGTGCTGTCGAGAAGGGGATAGCTATTTCGCATCGTCTTCATTTTTAGCGCCCTCCTCCAATTCCGCATGTTCTCCGCTTTCAAGAAAAGAATCGCTACTTACAACAGATTCCCCGGTTATTTCCTCAAAATGCCTTCTGAGTTTACCGGCCCCTTCACCCCCTTTAACGGCCGCATCAAGGTTTTCTGGAAAATTCTGGGCATCTGTTTTTCTGATTTCCGTTGTTGTCATATCTTCGCCCAAGATTGTGAAAGCCAATTCTCGCGGTGTCATTTGATCGCGCAATTCTCCCTTTTCCATGCCTTTCAAATCTTTGTGTTCCCGCACAGAAACATCAAATGTTCCTTCGTGGACTGTATTGGTCAGGATCCCGTATTCACGCCCCTGAACACCCCGCTTTTTCCACTCATCTGTGAGTTCATTGCGTGTGGCTACGGATGCCAGTCGTGCGTGAATCCATTCCTCCGAGCGACCCAACCGACGATACCTCTCTCGTTCACGCTCAATTGGATCGCGTCGCAGTTCGTCTATGCGTCTGCTTGCCGTCTCAGCCATCCATAGTTTGAGACGTTCGACCGCTTCATTGTCCGATTGGATGTCTTGCACGATCCGCAAGATGCCAGTTTGATTGGCGCAATCAAACTGGTAGGTACGGTTGTTACTTGGATGCTTAAAGGGGAACTTTACGACAAAATCGTAAAGTTCGTCTCGACCCAGCCTATCTGCTTGTCGCTGCACCCGGCGTTTAATATCTGTCCAGTACCGGGAGGGATTTCGAGTTTGGGTCAGTTTTTCAATAACATCAACAACAACGTAGTACCAACTCTCTTCATCCTCGACAAACATCTTTCTTACTGAATCAAACTCTTCAGTTGGTTCAATTTCATTAGTCATGATTCACATCCTCTCCGCATTTAGGCAACTCCCAATTGTCTGGAAATTGTAGCACAGATGTTCAACCTACATCAACTTGCACTGGAATCACCTCTGGCAACGAATCACTATGAAACAATTCTAAGAATCGTTTCATGGTGATTTGCCATTTTTCTAACCAGACACAATCATGTACACATGAATGGGAAACTCAGCGATTCCCGTTGATGGGTTTTTAGCATGTCCATAACGGACACGCTAAAGATACAAGCAACCGTTTGTTCACGTCACATCAGTTGACTCGCTATCTGGCCGCCAAAACTGCCATTCTTGAACGTCCATGACGGGCATGACCAGCGCATACTTGCCTCCGCTGGACAGCTCTAATGCCTGATTGTCTCCGTACAAGTTGAGACGCACAAAGCCTTCCTGACCAGCGGCGGCGTGTTTTAAATTTTCTGCACTGACAACGATTGAGGCGATTGGTTCCCCTTGAGGTAAGGTAGCAGTAAAGGAGGGAATGTCGCTTGTCTCATCTACGTGCAGCAAGCCTTCTTCACTCACTGTCACTCGGCCGCTTTTCTCGGTAGCAACATCGAGGGCGTGCAAACTGTAGCCATCGCTGGCCCATATCTGTTTGCCGTCGCTGTATACGTGGGCTAACCGGTCATCTTCTTTGTTGGTGGCGCTTTGCAGCCACCCAAACCATCTTGCAATTAGTTCTTTCATGTCCATGATATTCCTCAGCAGTTCTTTTTCAACGCCTCGCGCAAAAATCTGATGACGCTGTTTATTGATTCTAAATCGGGTTCTGGATAACCCAGCGTGCGGCCCAAAGCCAAAATTCGTTGGGCATACCGGGAATTATCATAGCCTTTAGTAAAGCCAGCGCCATATAAATTCAGATTTTGCTCGATAAGTTCCTTTTGTTCTGGGGTGGGGCATTTGGGGTCAATAACGGCCGTTTTCGCTCCCACACCCAATCCCGGCAAAGAGAGCTGGGTTATCTTCTGGGCAAAAAGGAGGATGAGCAAGGTAAGAACGGCCGTTACCAACAGCCATTTAACCAGCCGTCCAGTGCCAGACGGCCGCGATGTGATGATATTCATGATTGTTTTCTCCTGGGGATATTTAAAAAGGGGAGGTGTACGTATAACACGTACACCTGGTCTAGTTCACAGCCTGTTGTTGATAAAATTGCTGCAAAACGCTTTTCGATGGCGGGATCACACCTTTTGCCTGCCGGTAGCGGACGTAGGTATTGCACTCTGTCAGATTATCAGCAGCGACTGGCGTACCGTCGCCATAAAGCAAGCGTTGAGGTTGTGTACCATTGCCGTTTTTCTTGGCACTGCCGTTGGCCGCTATTGTTGGCTTGGCTGCTTTGCGAGTGACGGGACGGCCATTTTGGGATGCAGTCACTGCCGGTTTCGTTACCCCATTTTGCTTTGAAACGCCGTTTGCAGGCATCGTTTGGGTGGTATTGGCTTCGCTCGTCGTGGAAACTAACAGGTACGGATCGGGTTGGCTTACCAACTGTTGGTGAACCATCATTCGCATCACATCCCAAGCATGGATATAAGCCAGAACCTCAGCCGCCATCCGGCGGGCTTCATACAGTTTGAAACTCACATTCACTTCTACGGTCGCTTTGCCATTGGGCGTAATTGCGCCGGTGTTAGTCAATTTGCCGGGGCCAGTTTTGAGTTCGATGTACACATTCTCGCCCTTGACGGCGATGGATAGAACGCGGGAAACGGCTTTGTTCCCATTTTGCGGCGGCGTTCCCTTATATTCCTTATGGCGAAAGTTTTGTTCGCCGCGAGCTAACGCGCCAAATATGACTCGCGCATCGGCGATGTCTACGAAAGCGTTGGAATAAGCCCCCATTCCCTCATTCTTGCGGTACGTTCCCCCAAAAAGTCTTAGCTTGCCTTGTCCAAGACTCAGAGAATCTTCAATGTGCAAAAAACGGGATTGGGTAATATGGCTATAGATGCGGACACGCTTGGGTTTGGATTGGTTGTTCATGGGGTTGTCTCCTTCAGTTAAGAGGTTGTTCAATAATTTGGGAGTGGTGTTGGCGGGAAGTTGGATAGGGTTGACGGGAACTATCCCGGAATGGGCTAATTGGCGATCCAGATACAGGCCGCGCCGTAGACTGATCGGCAGCATAGCTTCCTCAAATTGGTCTAAATATGCGTTTAGTCGGTCTTCGATTGGTGTCATCACAATTCCTTTTTCTGGTCTACAATCGCAAATTCTGTCGGATACCATTGCGGACATTTCGTTGCCACTGCCGTATCGTTTGCAATCGCTTTGCTGAAGCCGGTGTCGTTACGGCCGTTTCCTCCGGCACTCGCTCCCATTCCACGCCATGATACTGCTCATGAAGCAAGTCGCCGTTAAGCATCCGAAACTGATGCGAACCGGGGTAGGATTCGACGGCCCAGACAATCCACCCGATTCCTGATTCTGGATTGATATAAGGCAATTTAGCTATCTTCGTGATTTTGACCTTGAACACATCCAGCGCCAGCCGGTGGGTGGGGAATAGTTTCATTTCTTCCCGCGTTGAATAACGCAACCCGTAACGAGCCACCATTTCCTCATCGGGCCAGGGATATGGCGTGTAAGGTTTGGTTACGCAAGGGGGTGAGGCGAATTGGCGCAATGCTGGCAGACAGGAGCCTGGTTCCTTCAATGTGGATTTGTTCATTTTTGCACGCTATTGACGGGGCTAATGGGACTGCACAGATAAAGGACAAATATAACTGAGATTATAATAATTGACTGCGTAGTTATATGGTTACAAGCGGGTCAACTCTCAACTTCACTCATCCATCTCGTTCAACGATTTCTACAACATGCCAAGTGGCAGTTGCGGGCGCGGCACGGGCGGTTGCTTTTTATCCGTTTCCTGTTTTGGCTTGTTGCCATTTTGTTGGACACGCCCGTTTCCATTCGATTGCGGATGGCTTGTGTTACGGCCGTTTACCACAACAAAAGGCACTGATTTGCCATTAGCGACATGTCCATTGCCAGCAGGAGAGCCAAAGAGCGGCGTTTGCTGGGGGATGGTTAGCGTTTCGGTGAGGGTTTGCCCATCGCCATTGGCCGCAACCTCTGGTTCATCATCCACAATTTCATAGTCGCCAATGACAGTGTTGGCTTGACTCAGGCTGGCGTTGGCTTCGGCAAACGCTTTTTGTAGGCTTTGGGTATTCAATTCGGTGTTGCCGGTGACAATTCGAGCGAGGGTGGCTACGATGTCGTTACCTGTGATGCCATCTAGCTCTGCTAAACTGTCATCGGCTATCGTATCGCCGTTGACACGCAAAGAAGCGGCGACTTTGGCCGCAACGAGATAGAGGGCTTGCTCTTGGATGGTATCGGCGTAGGCAAAGTAATACACCTTAACCGGCTTCGTTTGCCCGATGCGCCAACTGCGGCGGCTGGCTTGCAGGACGGTGTAGACGGAGTAGTGGGGCGACATCCAGACGATGGTGGGGAAGTCGAGGAGGTCAATGCCAGTTTCCACTTTTTTGGGATGGCTGATGATGACATCTACGCCCGCCTGCACTTGCTTCTCCACCCAGCTTTCTCGTTTGTTGGGCGCGGCGCGGAGAACGGCCGTTTTCAGCCCAGCTTCCTCCAGCATCCGTTTCCACTCCGGTTGGATATCGAGGGTATCCGTTTGCAAACAAAGCAGAAGGACTTTGCGCCCGGATGCCTTCTCTTGTTGGCACAATTCAATAATTTTCGTCTCTTTTGGCCCGATAAACTCCTCTGGCAAACCGGGAATGGCAGCGACTGTCTCTCCCGTGCGCGGATCGTTGACAACTTTGGCCCGGCGCGGCGAGTCCGGCCAGAAGAGGAGAGCGTAGAGATAAGCGGAGAGCAGGGACTTGTCCCCTCGCACCAGCCGCTCTTGAAGTTCTTCTTTGAGTTGTTCCTTGAGCGTTTCATACAGCATCGCCTGCTCTGGAGCCATCGGTACTTCCACCGGGATTTCGGTGTAGTCAGGCAGGGGGAAGCCCATGTCGCCCAGGGATAGGAAAACGGAACGGTTGAGCAGCCAGGGCAGCATCGCCGGGCTGCCGCCGGGCAGTTCTTTGTAGCGCACGTTGGTGCGGCTGTTGGCCGTTTGCTTGCCATCTTCGTCCAGTTTGCGGGTTTCGATGCGTTGCAAAATGCCATAAGAAGCGACCCAATCTTTGCTGCGAATGCGGCGACGGCCGTTTCCATCAGGGTTGGTGTAGGTTCCCGTCATCTCCGGCGACATGCGATAGAGCAGATGGAAGATGGAGGATGCTTTGCCGCCGTAAATGGTGCCGGTCAACCCCACGATTTTCCGCGCCGCCAACGCCAGATGGTGCATGGCGTAACCTTGATCGGAGTCATCTCCTTTGTACTGATGGGATTCATCCACCAGGCAGAGGTCAAGACGGCCGTGAGCCACTTTCTTGATGTAACCGGCCAGAGGCACTTTGCCATAGCCAAAGGTGTCTTTGATAGCCATACCTCCCCAACGTTGTGTTTCATGGAAGGGAATTTGCTGGCCATTGTCTGTGTAACTGCGAATAACCTTCTCCCGCTGGGCGTACAGCTTGAAACTGCCCCGTTGTTGGGACTCAGAACGTCGTCGCTTGAATTGGAATAGTGGAGCGCGGCAGTCTACGTTGGCGCAAAATCGTTTGGCACCTTTGAGTTCATACGGGGAGAGGGGACGGCCGTTCACCCGTTGTTGAGCGCCGCAAGTGGGACAGCATACGCCCCGTTGGTGGATCGCTTGTAACTGTTTGGCCGTCAGGGTCTGATTCTCATCCCCAATGGCTTGGCTGGCGGTGATGGCATTGCCCCACGGCCGTATCACATCGGTAAATCCCTTACTGCCATAGCTGTGGGAAGCCTGGCCGCCATAATCGTAGGCGTGTTCCCAACCAGACGCGCTGCGGGCGGTGGTTTGTTTGAGGACGCCGACGACAGGACGGCCGTCGCGCCGTTTAGCAAAGAATCCATCCACGTCACTGATGGTTTGCAGATGCATCGTTTCCACATCCGGCCACACAATCTTGAATTCCCGCTGCCATTTATCTACTAAGTGCGGCGGACAGAGGATGATGGTGCGCCCCGCGTCCATACCGGCAGCAATCGCCGCGCCGATGCTCGATTTACCTGACCCCATTTCGCCAACCACGATACCATCAGGATGGGTTTCAAGACGAGTCAACACGGCCGCCGCCGCATGTTTTTGCGCTGGTAACAAGCCTGTTTGACCGTTAAGTCCGGGAATGCGACGTTCTCGGCTCAATCCGCCTAACAGCCCGCCATATCCGTTCAAGTTGAATTGGTAAACGGGTGGGTAATCGCTGGCGACGATGCCGGTTAGCTTGCTAATCCATCGGGACAAGAATTGCTCCAAACCGGGGCCGTTATGGGATTGAATTTCTCCTTGCTCATCGACGGTGGTAATGTCGGTGACGACGACTTCTGTTTCCAGTGTGGTTTGTTTCTTGCCGCCGCTGGGCAATGGTTCTTCGTAAGATTCTTCGCGGATGGTTTTGTAACTGCGGCCTTTGATGAGCAGGCGTTGGCCATTGTCGTCGGCCAAGACTTGGTTGTTGAGATGACCTGCGGCAATAACGCTGTTCATATGACCTATTTTCAGGGGGGTTAACGGCCGTAACGGCACAGTCACCCCGTCTGGGGATAGATGCTGTCGCCAGCTATCGCTAGTAGAGGCACCCAGCTGCCGCGCTTCGGCGATGGCATCGGCTGGATCAATGAACATGGAACGGAATATGAAAGCATTGTCTTTGACCACTACCGAGGGCAGGGTGTAGGCCGGTTCATCGGCAGCGGTGAGCGGTGGCAATGTTTCAGCCAACAATGAGTCTTGCCCCATCGCAATGAGCGTGTTTACGGCCGTTGCATCAGGAACAATCCCTTGTGGTCGTCGCACGCCAAACAGCACAATCTGTTTGAACCGTTCATATTCGCCATCGGGAAAGCGATAGACGCGCACCTGGTCATAGTGCGAAACGATGTACTTAGCCGCTTTCCGCATTTTGAGGATGTGGCGGGGAACGATGTAGACGAGCAGGCCGCCCGGCTGCAACCACGGCCGAGTCTTCCACAGAAATTGGTATTCGAGGCGTTTGTCTTCACTATCCCAATCATAGGGCGGGTTCAGGTAGAGCAGGTTGCACCCATTCTTGGAAGTGATGAGATTGAGGTAGCTGTCGTGGAGGATGCGCGTTTGGTCGGGCAATTTGGCAGAACGGGATTGGGTTAGCTGGCGAACAGCCAGTTTTTGTACCAATGACCGTGCTTCCTGCGCTCGTTCTTCGTGTAGCTCTACGCCAAAAGGCCTCAGATTCATTGCCTCAGCCAGCGTGACCAGAGCGGTACCTTTTCCGGCACATGGATCCAGAATACGGCCGTTGTGCGGAGCTGTAATGTGCGTGAGAATAAGGTCGGTCACAGAAGGGGGCGTTCGAAAGTAGCCGGCGACTTCAACATTTGCCAATCGCGTCATGATTAAATTCCTCAATATTTTTACAGGGGTATAACTATCCAGAGAGAAACAAAAAAAGACCGTCCCCATTCTCAGGGAGACGATCTTTTTTTGCTCATGCACCAGGAGGGTAGCAGAGCGAAAACCAGACAATGCTGAACTCAAGGAAGGGGAAGCATTATCCTAAACCTGACCGGATTTGTTCCAGTCGCGTTTCTCGTGCCAGTTTTGGGGGAGGAGTTCTTCCTTGAGTTTTCCGGCCAAGTCTGGGTAAATGATACAACATCCTGGTAAAAAACAAAATCTTTAGAAGCGGATTTGTCCATCGGACAAGCCACTTTGTACCAATTCTTGCCACACATCCGGCGCGGGTAGCGTCCGCCAAGCAGCGTATCCCTGCCCCTGACCCTCATTCATGAGCATGATGAGTTTGCGAGAACGGCCGTTCTCCCATAAATACCCCGCCCATTCTTCCAATACAGGTACGGCCAGGCATTTATTGAGCATGGGGTAAAACAGCGGCGGAATGGCTTGGTTCCCGTCATCGAGCAAAAAGAATGGTTCTTCCGGGTTCATCTCCCGTATGCTGGCTTGCTTATGGATGAGAATATGGTCTACCCAACCGCAGGGGAGCGAGGATTTGACCATGACGTGCTCTTTCATCCCGTCCAGATAGACACGCTGACCGCCAATCCAGCACACTTTCTTACCAACCAATGCCGCCCAGTTGGCGCGTACAGATTGCTTATGTCCCACCATCTCCAGATACACAATGTTGTCATTGTCGTCGTCCAAAACGACGGCGGGGGCGTAGACAGGCAAACCTTTGGCTAAGGTCACTCTTTTGCCGAGGTCGTGTTGCACGCGCACTTCTTTGAGGATGACTTGTTGGGGTTCCTGATCAGGGAGATTGGGTTGGAAATGATAAGGTTGCAGCCAGGTGAGTTCGGTTTTGTAACCTTGTTGGCGGACTGTCTGGCTGACACGGCCGTTTCCCACCAACTGCTCCGCCTGCCATTCGCTAATGGACGAGATGCCAAGGGTATCCAGCACATCTTGCAGAAGCAGGGCTTGTCCTAACTCCGTCGTCACTGGCGCGAGGGCTGACAGTTTTTCGGTCAGATTTGACACCGCAGTTGCGGATAGCTCCACCGGATGGGGCCGGTACTCGCCATCTTCCGGGGTGGGGCGGTAGCCGTTGGCTTGCAGTATCGCGGCGATAAGGGTTTGCAAGGCTGGAGCCAATTCATCGCTGTAGAAACTGCGGCCGTAAGCTCCCAACTGTGCTTGATAGCTAACCTGACTGACAGCGACCGGATAGCCGTCTTCTTGGCGCAGCCACTGCGTCAAACGTTGGCGAGTGTTGGCCTCGTCAATAGACAAGGGGCGGAAGTAGAGGTTATCATCTCGGTTCCAACCAGCTTGTGCGGCTATCTCATCTACCTGCTTTTGAATCGCTTCCTGTTCGGACGGCATGAGGTCACGCCAACGCTTCCCGTAGACCTCAATGCCCACCTTGTTCCACAAAACTGTGTGAATCATCTCCTGTCGGGGATACATGCTGCCGGTTCCAGCCAATTTCAACTCGTCCAATACAAACTGGGGGTCTAGCGGCGGCCGTTTCCGGCGATAGTCGCCCCGTTGGGAAAACGGCACTTGCGGCGGGCTTAATTGCTGTTCGTCCTCATATCCCAAATGGGCGCATGCTTTTTCGGTCGTGCGGCATACAATCTCATACGCTTTTTCGGTTTGGATGCCGTCAGGATACAGAATGGCGGCAACCGCTTGCAGGGCGGCGTCGTTGGGCAGGTACAGATCGTCATCAACGGCGATGGGTTTGATGCCGTTGAGACCGTCAATGATCGCCTGCCGCTTGCCTGCTTTGTCGTTGCTGTAGCTGTGTTGTTCGCCATTGATAAACAGGGTGAATGCCATCCCGTCCTCGGAACGGGCATAGGAATCTATCATAGGATTGCTCCAAAAAGGGTGGGGGTTAGTCGAAACCGCCTAAACCGCGTTCTTTGAGGCTGACGAAGCTACCGTTTCCGACGACCAAATGATCCAGCACGGCAATATCCAGCAACTCGCCCGCCTCCACACATTTCCGCGTCACGGAAATATCTTCTGGACTTGGCGACGGGTCGCCCGATGGGTGTCCGTGAGCAATAATGATGGCCGCTGCCGGCGCTTCGATGGCCGGACGGAAGATTTCGCCAATACGGATCATGCTGCTGTTCAGGCTTCCTTTATATATTGCCTGAATATCCAGCACCCGATTGCGCGTGTCTAGCAGGATGACATGCAGTTCTTCTTGATCTAAATGGCTCAGGCGCGGAAATAACAGGGATGCTCCGTCGGCTGGGCTTTTGACAATCGGCCGTTCATCGGGCGGCGGCGCTTGCAGACGGCGGCTCAGTTCCATGATGGCGACCAGCCGGGCGGCTTGCGCTTCGCCAATGCCGCGCGTTTTCATTAACTGCGCTTTGCTGGCGCGTGCCAACCGGGACAAAGAGCCGAATCTGCGTAATAAATCTGTGGCTAATCCGGGAGCTTCGGCTCCGCCTAAAGCGAGGGAGAGAAGCTCTATGGTTGCCAGTGCGTTGCTGCCATGATGGTGTAGGCGGTATAACGGCCGTTCTTCCGCAGGCAGATCACATATCCGGCGGCGGGGCGTTGGTGTTTGCTGGTATTGCAGATAATCAAAACTGAGTTGGGCGGTCATGGCTGCATCTCCTCGTTGACGGGAACTAACACGGCCCATGTCCGCGGGCTATCAATCCATATTTGGGCGTTGGGAATATGTGCCAACATTCTTTTAGCCCGCCATTTGGGGCGCAACTTACGAACAATAACCCGAAACTGTCCCCTCTCCGGGTCGCCTACCAAGTCTCCCGGCTTGGCTTTCTCCCACAGAATGGGTATCTCGCTGGCCGGATACCCTTCGGCAGACAAGGTATGTTGGATGGCGGCAAAAGCCTGTTTCGCGGATGCCAACAGGGAGCGGGTATCGCCTCCACTCACAGATGCTTCTAATAACTGAGCCGCCTCTGCCAATCTATGCACAGGAGATACGGCTCTTGGTTTGTATGGCTGAAAACCAAAGGGTTCCACGACGTAGATATTGCCGTTGCCGTCGGCAATCAGGTCGCCGGCGGAACTGCTGCGTAGATGCGCCATCACCTGCGGATTATTGAACCAACTGCCATGCGCGTGTTGTGTTTGAGCATAGGCGGATTCCAGCATTTCGGTCAGGGACAATCCTTCGGGCACAGTGACAGTGGCAACGGGCTGTGTGGGCGGCACGATTTGGCTATGATTTCCCCGGTAATTGAGAAAGTTGGGGTTGTGATAAACGGTGATTGTCGGCATACGCTACCTCCGCAATTTGTCCCAGAACTCAAGGGAGAATTGGGGATCGCCAAAACGGGGACGGTTACGATTAAATCGGTTTACGTACTGGTCTTGTATCTCCGGCAGAGGGATGTTTTGGGCATTGCAAGCCTCGATGAAACGGCCGTAATCGCAATCTTCTTCGAGATAGGCAAAACGGCCGTCAATGAAGGAGTATTCGGTGATGTCTCCCTCAATTCCCAAAGCCGCAATATCGGCCAACGGGACGCGCAACCAACCATGACCGGGGTCTGAGATGAAGGTTAAATGGGGGCTAATTTCTAACATGCAGTCGCTCCTTTCGATGGATTGGGATATGGCTCTGACAAGGCTCAGAAAGCCCTCGCCGCATAGGCGGCGTTAGCCGCGCCTTCCTTTTGCGCGGCGCACAGGGCGGCTAACCGACAGACTTCATCAAATAACACGACATCGGCGATAGCTTCTGGATTATTGCGTAACGCAGACGGCCGTTCCTCCGCCACCCACTTAACCCACACCTCCTCAACCAACACCGCTGGCAGTAACCCACGTCGTATGATGTACTCCGTCATTCGTTCCCCGTGTCCCCACAAACCGCGAATCTTCTTCAAGTTAATTTGCGCGTGCGCTTCCAAAATAACGATGAGCCACAGCTCTTCGGGATGGAGTTCATCTATCTCTTCCGGATGCATGGCGGCGCAAAAGACACAAGAAGAGAGACCGGGCAATGGCAGTCCTGCGGATGCAATTACTGCTTTGCAACCGCACCGATCCAACCCCAATAGCTGCAAGGGGTACACATACACATCGCGGGAGCGTGGGCTTTTACGCTTGGTTTTGGTTGAAAAACGCGCGGCTCGATACCCCTCTGACAAGTCGTAGCCTACCAACCGGTAACACGGCCGTTCGCCGTATTGCTCTGTTACCCAACGATCAATCTCTGCTCCCTTGTATTTCAGGCTACAGCTGTGATGACGGCGGAAGCTGATGGAGGGCAGAGTGCGGTTAGCTAAACAGTTCCCCGCTAGACTCCAATACGCAAAATGCTTGGCCTGCCGCTTCATCTCGTACCAAACGTAGGTGATGGGTGGAAAGCCCACATCGGCCAGCCATCGTTCCAGGATAGGCAGGTACTCGTAGAAACGGCGATGCTCATTGCCAAACCATTCCCGACCAACGAGAGCCGTAACAATAGCGTCGGGTACGATATTATGGCGATGGAGTTCGATGAGGAGCGCGACCGAATCTACGCCAACGCCGTTGGAAACAATGATGGGGGTATCTTCAGGCAGTGGGCCACAAATACGGCCGTTTTGTAATGTGATTTCTGGGGGAAATAGGCTTAACTGGCGACTGGTCAACACTGGTGGGGAAACTGGCTGCCCACCCATACCGCTACTCCTGTTTTGTCCGGGCAGGGTCAGATTGCCATGTGGCGCGTAACGGCCGTATTTCCCCCATATCTATCACGCCAGCAGTACGGATGGTGATTTCCTTATCAGCAGTGATACTCTCCAAGTAAGCAACAGCACGCTTTTTCAACGCTTCCGCTTTCTCCCAAGCCGCATCGTATTTTTGCCATAGGGGATCGCCATCACGACGGCCGTTGTACAGTTGCAATTGAGCGACGGGAAGGTAGCAGGCCAGAATGTGTCCGTCATCATTGATGACGCGCACATGTACGCCAATCCCGGCCATCCGTAAACCGGGGATTTGCGACGATGCGCTTACGGTAATATCTAGGGTGGTTACGCGCACAGTAACATCTTGGCATGACAACTCAGAAGCAAATTCTTCTAACTTACCATATTGAATTACGTGGGTTTTCATTGCGCTCTCCTTGTCAAAAAAACGATGGCAGAAACCGTCTCTCTTCTCAGCCGCTTGTCTCTACCATCGAGGGGCGTTAAAATATCGGCACGAAATTAGCTCATTAGTGCTAACAAAGGCAACCTCATGAACAAAATATCACCAGACGTGAATAACTTCTTGAATTGTAAGAGTATCTGGGAACAACTAAACACTACAGAACAAGAGCAAACCCTTCTAGCTGTTTCGGAAATCTGGAACAATCCTGAAGGATCAATAGACAAGAATGTACCAAGTGACATTCTTTCCGTATTGCAAAGTAAGGAGATTCTCGTCCAAGATCAAGAAGGGGAATGGCAGTTCTTCCTACCGCAATTGCCAGCTTTTGTTCAGGCACTTAATCACATTCGCTCACAACACCTCCACACCTTGCCCTCCAAACAAGTCCTGCAAAACCTACTACAAACTACGGGCATCAGGCACTCCCATGAGCAGAGACATATTGTTAGTTTTACTATTGCCCATCTTGTGAATGAATATGGATTAGTACAATTGCCAGGGCTATTTGTAGGAAATGGAACATCTCAAGAGGAATTTTGGCAAATTTACGATCCTCTTTGCAAGGTATTGCCAGTTCTTGAGTTAGATGTCACCTCTTTTGCCTCATTGCTTGAAACGATTGCCATTCGCGTGCAAGATGACATGATGAAATTCATGGTATTTACAGCTGCCGAACAATTGGGAAACGTAAAACCTGATACAGCCTTTCAACTACTTGACGCTTTTATTGAATCCGAGAATCCTGTGACAGGAAATTTTCTTCACCGAATCATGATAGGAATTGCAAGAAGTTCACCCATCAATCTTGAGAATATTCTCGCGACAAGTGAAGAATGGTTGCGCTCTTCAAAACCAACACTTCATCAATCAGCAATTCATTGCATGCTGGGCCTAACTTTAGCAAACAAATTAGAGACAGATCGGTTGATAGCTAATATAGATTCACTCAGTGATAACTTGGAGGAAGGTGCATCCCATTCTGTCGCTGTTGCACTTACTGAACTTGGAGTCAGGTTCGAAGATCACCGATCAGGTTGTTTTGATAGACTGAAAAATTTAAAACAACAACATCCAATCAGTGAGGTCTCTCATGGGATTGCTGTAGGATTATCAGGCGTGAATGATGATAGTGAGGCTTTGAAATTTAAGCTTGGATGCTTATCTTTGCTTACAGATGTTCCAATAACAGATAAAGGCACAATCCGGCGAATCACATCGAATTTGCATCCACTTCACCCCCACAATGTATGGCAATTTCTTGAAGCGTGGGTAAAGGAACACGAACTTAATGAATCCATTACTGCCGACGATATGTTTTCACACATAATCAAGGAAGCTTACAAGCGTGATCCAGAATTAAGCAGGCGCGTTGTGACATATTGGTTTTCATCTTCGAACTTAAAGCTAGTGGAAGAAGGTCGTTCGATCCTTCAAGAACTATCTTTGGAAAGCTTCGCTCCTGATGTTATTCAAAATCTCTCACCGAAGAAAATCATCTATATCACAGAGAAACTGCTTGTATGGCCTCCAAGCGGGTTACAGTTGCTACACTTGCTACACAGTCTTTTGCAAAACGTTGCTGAACTTGAGAATCTAGCCGATTATTTTTTAGGAATCTTAGAGGAAATTGCTTGGAATATTCCTGGCAGTACTCAAGAATTTTTAGACCAAACTCTTAAGGAAGATAATGATTCTATTGTCACCCAATTATTAGGCGATATCTCTGAAAAACTCCAAAATTATCAGAAACAGCGCAAAGACGTATTTGTTCCAGAATTAACACCTTCTCGGAGCAGAACCCGGCAATATATGGAGCATCACAACAAACAAATGCAAAAGGTTCAAAAAGCAGCTTTTGATGAACATGGAGGGTTATTAAGTCTTGTGCATCATGTAGACATTGCTAGAGGAGATCGCTCATTTCACATGAATATCCTTCATCCAGACTCCTCACAAAGAAGAACATTTAGCAGGCCATCAGGCTTTGGACATTATGAACACAGCATGGAACTCCCTCGAAGTGAACTGTTAGACCCAGAAGCAGCAGCTTGGAGGTGTTTGCAAAGGAAAAATTTAAAATTGGAAGATATTCAATTTGGAGTTGAATAACATGCGCTTCATAGTCCAAGATTACCTTGCTCATATAAAAGAAAGAGACGAACTAGACGCAATCCTGCCTGATCTATTACGATCAATGGGGTTTCAAATCGTTAAATTGGCTTTTCGAGGGGAAGTTGAACATGGAGTTGATATTGCGGCTCTCCGAAAAGAAGATGATGATTGGGTTTTATATCTTATCCAGGTTAAGCCTGGAAACATAGACCAAAAGAATTGGGATACAGGTCCCAATAGCATTCGCGCCACGCTAAATAATCTGCTGGATGTGCCATTTGAAGACTTAACGAAATCCCGACTACAACAGGCAAAAAGACAGGTCGTCCTTGCTCATAATGGCACTTTGCGCCAGAACATTCGAGATAGGTTCAACGGATATATCAAAAATGAATTCCGGCCTCGGATGCCTTTTGATCGATGGGATTTGGATCGTCTTGCGGAAATGTTTCATATGCATTTATTGAATGAGAGAATTCTGCCTAACAAAGAACATCAGAGATTGCTCAAAAGGACACTCGTTTTTCTTGATGTACCCGATTATGATTTAGCTGATTTCAAGCAACTAGCAAGGGAATTCATGCCTGATGTCAAACGCCTAAAAAAACAACAACGCAACAGAATATTTGGTTTTCTCCGTTTAACTTTGGCTATGATAACTCAACAATGCCAACAGCCAGATTTTAACAACCTATCTCCTGCTATCACCGCTCACGAATATGCCCTATTAGCTGTTTGGGGATGGATGCAGCGAAACGGGCATTTCCAAAAGAAAGTTGTGGGGGAATTTGGTAAAACATTCCTTCGATTATTACAAATTTTAAGTTTGTGGGCTGAAAAAGTTGCTTCATCGGCTAATATACCAGCTGGACTATCTCTTAATGCTTCATTTGAGCGCGTGGAGTACCCACTGAGGACATTTAAGGTAATTGGCAACTTAAGCATTCTCACAACTATATGGTTCTATATGGGAGACAACCCAGTTGCAAAGCAAAATCAGCAAGCCTATGCTCAGCTTCTCATGAATGTCATAAGAAACAATACCTCCCGGCATCGTCCGCTACTTGATAATCAGTCTATTGATATTTTTCTTGGGATGTGGGCATTATTACTTACTGGGCACACTGGTTTTGTCAAATGGTGGTTAAACGATGTTCTCGAACATTTGGCAATACGAAAAAACCTGTTTGGTAGACTTCCTGAACTATACAATAAGATTGATTTAGTCATCGAATACGAAGCAACTGGAGAACGGCCGATTGGCTACATTGATTCCTCGTCAACTCTCCTCTATATGCTATTTGAGTTCTGCTTGTTGTTAAACGCTGAGGACTTATATTCAAATTATATTCAACACTTCGATGAAGTAGATTTTCAAGTTTGGTATCCACCAGAAAATGTTGAGGACATTTTATACTACAGTGAAGTACAAGGGGGAGATACAGAAACCATTCAACGGTTACCTGAATCTTTTGAAGAATTTAGATTAGATGTTCAGGCTCGACACCAAGAGTTTGATCAATCGAATTACTCGCCAATTGAACAAGGATTTCCCATTGTTTTGCTATTGGCATGTAAACATTTTCGCACTCCAATTTTCCCCTTTTGGTGGCGGGAACTGATGGTTCAGTTACAAATCATTGAAGGGAAAGGGGATAAGACTTAACGGCGGATGTGGGGATAACGTACCAACGCTTGCTGTTGCTGCCGCTCGCGGCGGGATGGGGGTGGGGGCAGACCATCCAACATGCGTTGAATGGCTAAACCGAGGAATTGGGGAGGAACGGCCGTTACATGCTCATGGATATACCCCTCCGTTACCCACGGGCAGTGAGCGAGCTGAGCCGTCGTCTTGTTCCAATCAATACCGACAGCATACAATGCTTGCCGGATATGTTGCGTATGCGCGTCATCAGTGGAAAAGGCAATGCGCAGTTCCAGCGCGTTGAGGATGGAGACTAGTTCTGCTAACGTCAGCTTTTCATCCGTTTGCGTGTTGCAGGCGCAGGGAACCGGCGTCCAATATTCCTCTCCAGTCAACCCATCAAAAGCCAACTCCAGATAACTATCCAACCGCCAAATATCCGCTTGTTCATCATGTTTTTCTGCCATTTCCTCGTTCCTTCGCTGTCTATGGTTCTTACGGACGTTCCCAATACGGCCGTAACGTTGTCTTCGTAATGGGCAAGCTATGAGTAACGATTGTAGGCTGAAGGTTGAACGTCGTTCGTATCTGGGAGATTTGCTTCTGTAGGACAAAAACGGCTACGAATTCTGCCGCAATCGTCGCCGCCATCCGGTTAACCATGATGCTTTGCTTCTCCGCCATTGTCATCTCAGCGCAAGATAGGCTCTGTTCGTTGGGGTCTGGTTGGAGCAAATCTGGCTCTTGTAGGTAAGGGGAGGGCAGACCGCTGCATAATCCCAGTTTGTCTAGCGTAATCTGGCTGGTGTCGGTCAGGTTGCCGATGAGGATTTGCCCAGCATATTGTTCATTTCCACTGTCAATGGCAAAGATACGGCCGTTATACGCCTCAATTGTCTTGGCAATCTCCTGTCGGCCGCTGTGGTGATCAACACAACCAATCATGAGATGGGCTTGCGCTCGCCCGCCGCTGTGGTCGAACCAATCCCGCGCTAAACCAGCCTCATATCTCACCGGCCACGCTTCTATGCCGAGACCATAAGCCGCATTCAGTCTTAAAGCGAGATCGGAAACTTTGGGAATTCCGCCCAATACGGCTGATTGGAGGCTGACAGCCTGGCGGCCGCAATTTGCCATATTTATTACGTCATGATCTACCAGTGTCAGGTCTACCTGAATCCCCTTTTGCCGGGCATGAAAGGCCAGACCGGCCAAGAACAAGGCCAACGTAGAGCCTGTGCCGCCCGCGCCAACGACCATGATGCGAAAATGGGTCACATCCCCCAGCAAAACCCGGTAAGTAGGTTCGATATTCAGGGTATCCATCGCGCCGTTCATGATGAACCGTTCCCATTTGGCGCCGGACTGCCACCGTTGGATACAGGGACAGTTAAATCTTCAATTTCAATTGGGGGCAGGCCAAAGAAACCGCCATTGCTCCCTAGCCCTTGAGCACGGGAAATCTCGTCGCCAACATTTGCCCAGAGGCTTTGCCACATGCGCTCTAGCGCAATATGCAGTTCGCCAGAGCTGTGGGAAACATGGCGCACGTCAGCCCAATCGGTGAAACTAGGCGTGATGCTGTTGTAATCGCCTAAATTTACCTTATAAGTCAGGCTGACGCTTACAGTGCGAACGAAGATGGGGTCTGGACGGCCGTCTACCGGCGGCTGTAAACCTAAAAAGACAGCTTCTGAATTGTCTTGCAATCGCAATAATTGCGCCCGCACGTTTTCCCGCGCCATACGGCGCAATCTCTCTTTGGCGTGGTGCAAATCGAATTTTTCCCCTTCTCCCACATTGGTTTTTACCCAAATGGCGATAGCAGGAGCCAAACTTTCGAAGTTGCCAAGATTAAACTTGCGATCATAGGTGACGGAAAAGCCTTTGATATGGATCGGTTCTTCCAATTCATAGGGGAACATGTCATTGTAACGGCCGTTGCCGTTGCTAAATCCATTGTTATTCATGATTTTTACTCCTCGTATAAATCTTTGAAGGGGCCAGTGTTGGTGAAAACGGCCGTGACTGGCAGCGCCATCCAATATCCATACACACCTACCCGCAACCGTATCTCTGGTTCGCTATCCAGCTTGCCCATAACGGCAGGATCATCGATTGCTCGTCAGCGTTGTCGGTTCCACTCCAGAAGGCGTGCATGTTGCCGTGCGAATGTAGGTCGCAGAAAAGGGTGGGGGTGTGGTGGGCAACGGCCGTTACGCTGACGCCAGTCACGCTTTGCGGCGGCTTTTTCACCTGCACGATCTGATTGTGATGATGGAATTGGTATAGCGCTTCGTTAAGATCGCCGCCCGGCTGCCGGGCACGGCGGGCATCGACCAACACAGCGTCCAGCAATCGCGCCGGAATGCGGGGAATTTTCAGTTTGAATTGCGCTTGCAAAGGCTCCAAGCCGCGCACATCACAAGAAACGACAGGCAAAAGAGTGATAAAAAAGCGTGTTTCCGTCCTGACAAAAACGCCGTTCCCGGCAATGACATACTGATAAGCCATCGCATCGTAGGGCGGCAGAGAACGGCCGTTATACACATGGTAGGTGACGAGATTGGTAAACATAGGTTGTATTTCCCTAGTGCGCTGATCGAAAATCGGCTAAAGTTGACGACGATACAACTTCCCGTAATGACTACTTTCTGAATGAGGCTAATTGGAGGCGCAACAAATGGATTCTTCCCCAAACATGATACGATGTACAATTGACTTCCTGCCGGAAGAAGGTGAATACGATGTGATAATAGCCTTTCGCAGCAAAGGGGAAGGTGGTTGGCATGGCTGCCGCGAACAGCGTTTCAACAACTTGGGAGATGCCTGTGGCTGGGTAGAGAAGACATATCCAGAGGTGATAGATGCTGCCAAAAGCGCCAAGCGACAGCCTGAGATTGCTCCCATAAATTCCAAGAAACCTATCATCTTTGTTTCGACGAATACCGCTCCCAAACAAGCATCAATAAGCCTAAAGAAAATTCTGGAAACCAAACGTAACAACAAGGGGTAGTGTCCATTCGCCAGCCACTTGAACAACCATTGCCACATATCAGCATCAACGCGACCGCTTCAGTTCATAGCAAATCTCGAACGGTTCGCCCGCAAGCAATCAACTCTGACAGGGGAAACCGCTTACGGCCGTTCAACTCATCCCACAGCTGGCGCACATCATCCGGGTAAGATTTACATTTGCCAACGCTCAAGTCGGCATTAAACTGGCTGCCTTCCATAAACAGCGTCAATGCCGTCTGCATGTTGCGCGGCGAGCAAGTTGGGAAAGGGGCATTTCCCTGACAGATACCGCCGCTGGTATGGACATTGGGGCAGGGGACAGGATAAAGCACATCATGCTCGTTTGACGGCCGTTTCTTCACCGCAAATATCTTGTACGCTGACCCGTCCCCCACAAAGACAAAGGGAGGCATGGGAAGATGGTAGCTGCGTTCGGCCGTTTGCACCCGCCACCGCCGCGCCGGGACGTAAATGCCCAGTGATATTTGGTTGGCTTGCTGTTTCCAAAACAGGGTGTTGGGCGGCAGTAGACCGCTGTTCAGATTAATATGGGTGCAAGCGCTGACCACATCATGGATGGAAACGGGATAGGCGGTGATACGGCCGTCTTCCTCCCACTGGTTCATGATAACGGCCGTGTTGTAAAAGTCTAGTCGCAGGCGGGGATGGGAATTCATCATGCCTCCTCTTGCGCTCGTTGGTACGCATCAAGCAAAACATCACGCACAGCCGTGAGTTTGACTTCAATCTCATCCGGCGAACCGTTCTGCCAATCTAGCAAACGATTGACACCATCCCATACGGGCATTGCCTTTCGCCATTCCTCGGTCAACCAGGCCACGTCTTCGGCAGTCCATTGCGGATAGCCGCCACCTTCTGCCAAAGCATATTCGCCCACATCAAGCCACGCATTGCCAGTGGCGTGATGTAGCATTTCAATCAGGTCGGGCAGGGCATTGAGCGATTCTGGCAGTGTCATGCTTTGACCTTGTTCAGCACAAGTTGCACGCAAGATATCGACCAAACGATGCGGCTCCAGATACCGGGGAACGAGATGCTGGGGGTACTCGTTGGCAAATTCATCGTGCGACTTCTTGTTGCCCAACTCCTCGTCGCCCCGTGAATGACTCATATGCAATAGATAAGGGATTGGCTCTTTGAACTCATCCCACCCCGCATACCAATAATCGAAACCCATTGGAATTACGGGAATTTCATATAATCTCCATTCAATGACTTCTAAATCGATGTCCCAGATGTCGTCGTGAACGGGGAAGAGGGTGTTGACCCGACCCAAAAATCTCTCGGCCGCGCCAATAATCGCTTCTTCGTTCTCCCAATCTACGGTTTCTTTAAGCCATTCGGGGTGGTTCGGGAACGCCATTTCGTATAGCTCCCCAAGCCGATCCGCTAACAGCAAAAAGACCAGTGGGGGAATGCTTGCCCTGAGCGTTAAAGCCGAAGGGACAGAGGTTATTGTTGGCGCCTCGATTGGCAATGTTGTCAAGGTCTGGCATACATCTAAAATCCGAGGGGGATTTCTAAAAGTGGAGTAGGGGAGATTTGTTTGCATGAAACTATCACTCGATTCACAGCAAAGGTTTGGTCTCGCGCCAAATCCGCATGCTCATGGAGCAGTTGGGTATGTTTGCGAATGGCGCGAAAGGTTAACAACTGCTCTTGAGCCAACACATCATAGATGGGGGTTAGCGGGTTGTCGTATTCGGAAACGGCCGTTAATGCTTCGACCAATACATCAATTGTTGATGGGTAGCTCATAATCAACCTTTTCGGGTTACTTGTTTACTGAAAGTGATTTCCAGCGTGCCATCATCCAGCGTTTTTTCCTCAGTTTTGGCATGGCCTAACTCCGGAAAATAGGTGCAAAGATGTTGCCTTATTTGCTCAATCGTATGTTCTGCGCCGGGGTCTTGAAAGACCTTATCGCCATAGCGAAAGACACGGCGTCCAGGCGTATTCGCTTGTGTTGTCATCTGAATTTCCTCCTTAAAACAGGGATAGGTTCTTTGCCTGAGGTTTGGGCGGGGATAGGGTCGGCGTGGTTGGCGCTGGCTCATTATCCATATCGGCAGTGGCAATAACTTGTTCTTCGGCGACTGTTTCAACTTCCGATGTTGCTGCGGCAACCTGTGCCTGCACACCAAACGCTGTCCACGCCTCATGGATAAGCGCGGCAGCATCGCCAAATGCGCCGCTCCTGATGATAGGCAATTGTTCAGCCACGCCAACGCTGATTAACGCCGGACGCTCATCACGCGGTTGGGAACTGACAGACAAGGTGATGACAATACTCACCTCTTGGTCTGCCAAAGGATCATCTACGGTTAATGTCGTATTCATCGCTTCTCCTTTCAATTTGAGGACTTCAAGCTGAGGGCTTCAAGCACCGCTCACTTGCCATCCACGCTCTTGGTACATGCCGAATTGCACGCTATTCCCATTCACCGGCAATGTAAATGAGCCGCGTCCGGCACGCTGCCATTCGCTGTGCGCCCAGATGAACAGGGTAAACAACTGTGCGTCGCTCAAATCGCCCCCTTGAGACTTCATTTGCTGAGCAAACCAGTCGCTGTAGTTTTCGTTAGCGCTCATCGGTCGGCCGGTGAGGAACTCAAAAGCGTTCCAATCGCTGCTTCGCTGGTTGGCCGCTTTAACTAAATGCAATATCTGCTGTTTCAGCCAATCGCGGGGTACGCCGGGTGGATCGGAATGGGCGGGAATCATTTCATGCCATGCGTGGCTGGGCGCGAATTGGCGGCACACGGGAATAGGCAAGCTGGCGCTTGCTTGAATTTGCTTGTCTTCTGGATCCAATGTTTTGAAATAGACGCGGCGCAGACGGCCAGCCCAAGCGCAATGTGGCACGGTCTCATCTTTGGTCGGACTGCTATCCAGCCGGTGGCGGCAATGGCCACATGATGTGGCAACTGGATGGTTAATTGCCAAAGTCTCATGTCGCTGCATGAAGTCGGCAATTTGAGCGCGTTGCTTGCTGATAGGAGAGTCTTTAGCTGGCGGAGTCGCATCCGGTTGTTTCTTAGTTGCCGACGGCTGTTCATCCTGCGGCTGTTGGTGTGTACTGGTAGATGATTGTTCTTCATCATCTGGCGGCGTTACAGCCCCTACGTCTTCACGGGGGCAAGCTGTTTCATCCTCAACCTGTTCTCGCGCCAACTGCGTTTGCCATGCTTTGAGCAAGTCTTCGTAGTTCTTGGCCCGGTATTCGCCATCTTCATTGACCACACCGGGATGTTGGCTCCAATCCCAAGGGACGCGCATATCAAAGTTGTCATTGGGAGCCAGTCCATGAATACAGCGCGTAGCCTCTTCATCTACACGGCAGGGCATCCCCAACGGCCCGCCCTGTCCTTGCGACAAATCGGAACGCAACTGTTGGTTGGGTAACTGAGCGATGGGGCAGGTCTCGCAAGCCACTTCGGTGATCAGGTATGCGACGACAGATGTCCAGTTAATACTGCCTGCACTGAGCTTGCCGAAGTGGCCGTCGGTAAAGTACGTATCGCCCCCCAACGCTTGGAACCAGAGCGTTAGTTTCTCTTTGTTCGCCCACGGTTCATCGTGCAAATTGCGGTAGACGAGCATCGCGGCGGCGGCATAGGCATCCTCTGGATACCTATCCACTGCTTGACCCCACAACCGAATCAAAGCGCGAGCGATGTTGCGTTGCGATTGATGTTTGGTCATCAGCGGCATTTGCAACCCCGACCATTTCTTGAGCGTCGTGGCGCAATCTTTAATGGCTTTCGCCGTCAGCTTGCCCGGCTCATTGGCCAGGATGAAAACGGAAAGGCCGGTACGCTTCGGTTCAGGTACGTCGGCAACCGTCCTCGCCACGCTCATCGGCAGCTCGCCGACGGCGATACGCTGCGCCAGTTCGGGCGGGATGTCGGTCAGAGCCAGATGGTTATGGACGTAATGGACGCTCTGGCCGCAGTTGCGCCCGATCTCTTCCGGAGTTGCTCCTGCTTCCAGAGCCTGGCGGAAACTGTGGGCGATGCCCATCATGTCTGCCTGCTCGGAACCATAGTTGGCCGCTTGCAGGCTCAATATCTCCGCTTTCTTGCTACCTTCAAAGAGGGCGATGGAGATTTCCCGGTCGCCGTACTTCACTAGCAGAGCGTCAATCACCTTTTCCAAAGAGCCAAGTGAGTTGGTGAGGGTGGCGATCATGGTGCGGGCGACTTCAACGCTGATTTCCGTATCGGGATGGTCGGCTGCCCAGTCGGCCAACGCCCAAGCCAGCAGCCGGGCCATTTGTCGCCGGTGGCCTGACACGATGAAGTAACTGCCCTCTTCACCGTTAGGGGAAGCCAAGAGAGTCTGCCACTCATCCAGACCGCGTTCGTAGATTTGCAGGCACAGCGTCGCCATGCCTTCGATGTCGTACACGGTTCTCATCTGCGCGGGATGTCGTTTCAGGTTTTTGATGGGGATGGATATGGTCATTGTCATGATTGGGGGTCTCCTTTTCATGGTAGCAAGTCGGCTCCTATATAAGTAGGAAGAGAGGGTTGCTTTTTTAGCAAGGAACTGTGGGGGAACGTCAATATTCGCTAGGCAGCAGCACAGATGTCACGCTGCGGTCGGCCTCGGTGATTACCCATATTCGCGTCGTTTCTCCATTTCCGATAGATACGTTGTAAGCGGAAAGAATACGATAACATTCTTTAACGGCAATGTCGTTTTGCCGCTTATCGTAGCTATCTAAATCGTCTCCCCAGTCGCCCTGTGAATGTCTGGCTAAAAACGGGGCAAAGTCCACGTTCAAATCGGCCGCACCCGGCGTCATGACAACATGGCCCAACTCAAACAGCTTCTCTTTGTCCTGCTCATCGGCCAGCATGATGGACAGGTAGGGATTGCCTGCATGGTCGGCTTTCAGGGTGGCTTTCATCTGCCAATACCGTCGCCGTCCCACACCGCGTATGATGACGGTAAAAAGACGTTCGTTGGGGCTGATGTCTTTCCCGCCGGCAATGCACATGCCGCACACGTCATGCCACAAACCGCGATAATCATTCGGCCAGTCGGATTCAACGGCACGGCGCATCAGGTCAATTACGCCATCGGAGGCGGTGACGGGGATATTGAAATGCTGCCGGGTGACTTCATCTACACCCAATTGCGTCAGCCGCGCATCGAGAAGCAAGCTGTCTTGCATCATCTCCACTCGACCGGGACCAGCCATGATGATTTCCATCTCCTCTTTTTTCGGAGCGGCACAAAAATACAAGCCTGTTTGGTCAAATGGGACATCTGGTGGGGTTAATTTCCCAACATTAGGGTAGCCCAATTCACGACAGAGGGTAGCGGCCGTTTCCAAGATGCGTTGGTATCCGGCAGCGTCTATCTTGTTGGCGGTATGGGCGGATGAATCCGCTTGGAATAAAAAAGCGGCCACTGTATCGGTGACCGCCTGGTAGGAAAGGTAGGGTTGACTGCCCACCGTGATAGTGGGGAGTTGTTGGATTTGTGTCTTTAGTTTTTCCATAGAATAGCTCCGGTGAACGGGGTGGGGGGATGTTACAGATTATGTATCTGCCGGAATGAGGCGGTTAATGGATAAATCTCGTAATCCTGACCGCGTATCAAGTCGTGGACGGCCGGGTATATGGTCACGTTGTACTTGGCATGGTATTGACCCACGCCAGACATCTGCAAACGGCGGTGCATATCAAAGGCGTTGTGGATAACGATGCGGGTGTTGAGATGATTCGGCCAACAGCCAGACGCCAAGAGCTGTTGCGCGATGCTGATGGCACGATGATGGGCGCCGGTATCTTTACGGCCGTTGCCGACGCTTACTTGCAAATTCCAATCGGGGTTGGTCATCGGGCGGTCTCCTTGCTTGCCGGCGAATATTCCCAGATGGTAACCTGGTCCGGCAATTGCATGATGATGGGCAAAACATCTTCGCGGCGGAGACGCCCGTTGCCGATGCCGGGAAAGTTTAGGGTTATCTGGGCGTTAGGATGCTTGGCGCACCAGGCGCACAATGCAGTTGTACTTTGCCGGATGAGTTCAAGGCTGGCTGGCTGACTGTAATGCTGCTTCACCTGAAACGCACCCAACTTGGCTTTGGGCCAACGTGGGCTGACGAGTAGACCGTACTGACCCTGGCTGCCACAAACATTCTTGATTCGCTTTCCCAATGCTGCATCGAGACCTGGAAAGCGGTCGCGGGCTTGTCGAGCAATGCCCCTTCCCATCACCAACGCCCCGTTTTGCTTTATTGTCGAATTAGTCGTCAGCAACAATAGCGATGTCTCATCAAAAGCCGTCCACATATTACCAGTTTTGAAAATTGGCATTTGTCACTCCTTTTGTGCGTCGCTCCACTCTGGCAGAAGAAAGGGATAGTGATTATGAAAAACTGTCGCTTTCGCTTTCATCCTCTCTCACGCCCCACCAGGCGATAAGGGCGGTGGGGACAATGATAAGGATTGACCAAATCAGGAATGTCGTCATCATGGCGGCTCCCTTTGAGAAAAAGATGGCCCAAAACGAGATAGGAGGGGGCGTTAGCCCCCTTCCTCCCACACCACCGGACATGCGGGTCCGCATCCGGCGGTTCGGTCAAGTATGACGAAGTTCATATT